>Ga0116227_10001690_pt1 | contig 49898 bp, 39 predicted proteins | sample S1TSphgellanicum_FD_89693 | JGI IMG/M metagenome (GOLD analysis project Ga0116227, IMG submission 89693) | Host-associated microbial communities from peat moss isolated from Minnesota, USA - S1T2_Fb - Sphagnum magellanicum MG | ecosystem: Host-associated > Plants > Peat moss > Unclassified...
ATAAAAATAAAGTGTTTTTTTTTCACTTTTATATTTTTGTTTATTTGGATGCAAGTTTGAAGTTTGGAGAAAGAAGATACACCTCATTCTTTTTCAAGTAGGGTTTTTCTTCATTATTATAAGTTTTATTTTTTTTAATTTTTTACTTTTTATTTAGTTTCTTCATTTTTGTAAATGTTTTTTCTTTTAAAATTATTTTACTGTATTTCCCTTTCATTGTTTCATTTGTTTCCAGTCCTTTTTTATAGTTTTTGCGTTTTTACTATTTTTTTGTTTATGTTTGTTTCATGTTTTATGTTATGCAGCGGCAATGTTAAGCGCCAGGGAAAGGCTAGCACCAGTGGCCGTCATCGAGACGGATGAGGGGTCAGATGATGGGACGGATGACAATGGATGATAGGATGGATGGATGGAAAAGATGACCGAACACCACCGCAAGCAGACAAAACCAAGGATATTATATAAGTAGATACTTATAATCACAAGTTATATGTCCAAACACATTTAGCTAGCACTGTGTAACTGTATGCCAAACACTTACTTGAGGGTAGAATGACTAGGAAGTGAACACTGAAGCTCTAAAAGGCTTTGAATTCTAAAACATTGCTCCCTTGCCTCTCAAGTTGAAAAGGTTTTTAAAGCCCAGCTTGGCACACACATGATCAATTAGATTGCTCAAAATGAGAAAAAAATGAAGAAGATATAGTAAACCAAGTTTATAATCACACCCATTTTAATCACTTTTTTTTTTTGTATCTTTTTTTTTTTTTGGTAATCATTCGTTTTAATAAGAAACACCATTCTTTTGAGTCACTATCACATCCATAAGTAGCACAAAACATTTATAAAGCTTTCTTAATAAATATGACTATAATGAGAGAAATCTAAAAAAAATATTAAAATTTTGTAAATTGTAGTTGCATTTGGCAATGTTAATGTTGTTTTGTGTTCAAGTTGTGCAAACTAATAACAATGAATCCAGTTTTTTTTTTTTTTTAAAGCAACAATTTTTTATTTTAAACAAGCAAAAGATATGTGAGCTTGTCAAGAAAATAAAAATATATAATTTAAAAAATCTAGTTAACAAAATATACAATAAACTCAAATTCATTATTGATCGTCTTATTAAAACAAGTAGAAATCACAACCTTTTTCAAGTCTAATAATGCATTGGAGTGATGAACTTTCAACTGGCCAACATGCACACAATTAACATTCCTTGTTGTGCAGTTGTTAGCAAAGTTACAGAATGTGTCAAAGCAACCAAGCATATCGTTTGAAGAATCCTTTAAAGGCAAAGCTTTTTCACAACTAGTACAATAGGAAATATTTTGTTGACCTTGTTAGCTTTGGGTTCTTCTCCTAGGAACACTTGGGCTTTGCAACAGTTATCAAGTCCAATGGTGAATGACCACCAACAGTCATATTAGAGGCATGTTTGATGGCACGTGTAATTATGGTCATAGGTCGACAATCCATCGAGCTTGGTAATCTTTAGCGAATTGTAATGCTCTCATGATGGTAGCAACGACGGCTATGGCGATGGTGTCTCAACAACGGCAATTTGAATTGCAAGGAAATAACACCTCATATTAGCCCACCACTTGCACACCAAAGAGAAGTAACAAAAGGAGCATGCACCAAGCTAAAAGGTGCATGTGATGAAACGTTGGCAGTTTTCAAGGTTGTGGTGAAGAAGGGGGATGGCGAGTGCTTGAGGATTGGGCTCACTATCACCGGCAAACTCTTGCAACGACAAGAAAGTCTTTTTTTTAAGAAAGTTTTTTTTTCTTTTTTTTTTTGGGTTTGGTTTTGTTTTTTTTTGGTCTTTTTTTTTTTTTTTTTTCTTTTGTGGGGGGGGGGGTCTACTTGGGCTTTTACTTCACAGGGGTTTTGAATGTAACCTTTTTTTTTTTTTGGTGAATGGCTCCATCTTTGCATCCCCTTTCGATTCGAAATACCCCTTGTCTTCATTATTCTACCGTTTACACTTTAGGCAACCTCTCAAAACATGTCAAGAATGTTCACCTTCCTACTAGCATCATATCCCAAGTGAACTAAACTATTTTATTTTTGCAAGTGTCCTTCCCTCCTGTGTTTCTCCGTGGTTATATTCCTCTTGCTTCTTAGGGTTAGTTTCGGGTTCAGTCTAATTCCATTTTGGGGATGTTTGAACCTCATTTTGTAAGCCTTTGTTTGTTTCATAAAATCCCTTGAACCATCAAGGATGAGGTCAGGCAGGCTTTTTGCTTACCTTTTGACCAAATTGCTCAAGATTCAACAAACAAATTAACGTTGTTCCTTTTCTTCATGTTGCCTCATTAGTGTTTGTGTTATATTCGAAAAGATCGTTCAGGTCAACAAAAGGTTTCACCTCAAGAGGTTTATGGCGAACGACTAATCTTCTTTTTAGGAAAAGTATTCATGATCCTCATGTGTGCCTCATCTTCACCATTCATGGGAAGATTTTTTGACCATTTGTTTTTGCCAATGTCTAACTTTATGGAAAGTTGATGAATACAATTACTAGAACTTTCCAACCCATGATGCTAACTATTTCTTCAAACAACATTATTACTGCCTTACGCCAATTGCACCCCCCTCTTTCAAACCTTGTCCCTCCACCTATTTTTGACTACCAGCCTAAACACATTCTTGTCTTAGATAGGACTTTGTTTGCCCAAGCCTTAGCCACTGTTCCCCATTTGTTTTCAAATGGGCTTTCTAAGATGGTATATGAACATCTCTAAAGATGTTTCATATTGAAGGACCCATCTTCAAGGTTTTCAAAATTATTCCAAGTTACTGTTATTGTTGTTCGTGAAGATATCCCTAGGTTGGTGGCCCTAATGCTAGGGGTTAACATATTATTAATAATAACAAAAGACATTAGTGGTCTTTGTCTTATTATCGTAGGCAAAGTGTTTATTCGATTTATTAATCATTCCATAGTCTTACAACTTTGGGGGTTATTTTAGGAACACCTATCCCCCCATCAATTTGGAGTATCAACCCCTAGAGGTTATAAGGTCATCCCTTTTGGCATCCGAACCCTCTTCAACCTACACCCTGATTAGGCCATGATGCAAATCAACGTCAAAAACACTTTTAATAGTGTTTTTCAAACTACTATTTTTAAAGATTCTATGATGCTGAAAGGCCTTTGGTGAACATTGCCCTCTTTACCAAGTTGTTTTATGGTGTTCATTCTTCTTTATACTACTAGCATGGGTGGAATGTGGAAGGGTTCACCATTATTGAATCATTTTCAAGCACGAAACAAGGTGACCCCCTAAGAGGTCCTTTATTTGTTTTGGCCCAATATCGAATTCTTTTAGAAACCATCACATGGGCCTCCAACTACGTCTTTCCATCCCTAACAAACGATACCCACATCATGGGGCCTATGAATGAAATTACTTGTACCTTTGACCACCTTTTAACCCAATTAGCCCTAGTTGGGCTTAAGGTCAAAGTGTCAAAGTGTAAGTTTTGGAGTCATCGAAACCTCTCCAAGCATAACATTCCTCATGGCTACACTTTGGTCACATATGGCTTATGCATTTTGGGTGTGCCAATGGGATTTCGGGACTTTGCCACCCATTTTTTTAATAAGGTTTTATTTCAAAATGTGGCACATCTCAATGATTTTTTTTCCTAGGAGATGTCTAAATTGTTTTGGGCATTTTGTCTTCATGTGTAATTTGTTGAGCTCCCTGTCTCTTTTGGCAGGTTTTGACAAGAGAATTATGCAAATATGTGGGAACATTATGGGTCTAGGATCGTGGGAATCTTTTCAAGGCCCCCTAATGAGGTGTCGAGCTTGATTAATGATATCCTTAAATGGTATAAGCCTCTTCTTTATGGAAGATTATGCCCAAATTTTTTTTCTAGGGAATTGGGCTCTAGTAGCTACATATTTGTGCTATAAACTTCACATTTTTTATATACCCATTTTGGAATACTATGTTTCTCAAGTTGAAAGGGCCCACACTTGTTTCAGTCATGTTTATGTGAAATGCGAAATGACTTTCCTCCTATAATTAAGGAAATGTTATCATAGACACCACCATCATCCATCGCTTCCACGAACATAATCACATGCATCATCACTTGCACCAAGCGATGAAAGCTTCTATTAAAGCTTCATTGAACTAGAAAGCTTCTCAAGAAGCTTCCTTGGTCAATGCACACATGGAAGCCTTTATGGAAACTTCCTTGAACTAAAAAACTTCACAAAAAGCTTCCTTAATCAATGCACACATGGAAACCTTTATGGAAACTTTTTTGACCTAAAAAACTTTTCAAAAACCTTCCTTAGTCAATGCACACATGGAAGTTTTTATGAAACTTCCTTGACCTAAAAAACTTCTCAAAAATCTTCCTTAGTTAATGCACACATGGAAGCCTCTATGGAGGTTTTTTTGAACTAAGTCCCCAATGGGGTATAAATAGGGGTAGAACCTCCCATTACCTTCAATCTATTCAACACTAGTTTTAGGTATGTTTTATTGTCATATCCTTTGTTTTCATACATTATCAAAATAAAGTTTTGTTTGAATCATTTTCTAACATATATCGTGTTCTTGTCATATGTCTTTGTGTTTCTAGTCTTGGATTAGACTTAGGCTTACATTTATTATGATTTGTTTTCCTTGTTACATCTTCGGTTTAGTTCCTATTCTTATAATTTTTCATGCCCGTGATAGATGCACCCTTCTTTTGAAAATTTAGCAGTTACTAACGCCCTAAATCTATAAGCATCTTTGATGGACATCCACCATAACAAATCCCTTAAGTTTATTTTGAAGGATGACTCCATTTCCTCAACATCTAGAGCCTACATTCGTTCTTATTCAGGCAAGGGGGCAAGGCTATGGTCGGTTGGAAGGCTATTTATCTGTTCATTTTGCACTGCATACTTTACTTTCATTTCAACATTAAATTTTCATCTTAGTTTGATTCAGCCTTCAACATTTAATCTTTTCACGTGTGAGTGTGTGGACATTAATTGGACACATCTGGCATGCACTTAGCTCGTTACTCGTTTGGAGGTCAGCAAATAGCCACACATGATGTTATTTGAAAAATCATGCATGCCCTTGTTTGAAAGAGTGGGCATGTTGTATGGAAGAAACGGTGGTACGCCTTTACGTCAAAAGTTTCATTACGAATTGATTTGTACATGACCTGAAAAAACCAAATCTTCGTTGTCCATGTGATGGTCACTGACTCAATGTGAAAAACAGTCACTTTGAATGTCACTAGTCAACCAACAAATGTAATTGCATACTTAACACCATTGTTAAGATCCACAAGTATAAAAGGCTTCATGAAGGGCACCACTTTATTCTAATGGCCATGGAGGTGCATGGCACACCCGAGCATGATATGGATTGGTTCATCAAGGAATGTGCCCGTCTTTTCCACAATAAACAATCGGGAGATCATTTATCCATGTTTTTTTGCATTCAATTTTTCAAGTAGCATGTTAATATTATTCTTCAACATGCTTTAACATATGTTATATAAAGAAAGATTGCATTGACGAGTGATGCTTGATTTAGACCTCCCAATATTATTAAATCTCACAATTTGCATGTAGGTGACATTAGAGGGGCTATCCTACCACAAAAAGAACTATCTCTCTCTTTTCTGGTTCCTACGGATTGTTCGTCTTTTGGCCTTTCTTTGGCCTTCCTTTTTTCTATCTCCCCTTCTTTTTTCCAGCCATTGATCTTTTATTGAATTTTGAATGAATAATGTATAATAAAGCTTAGAATAAACCACATAAGAAATTTGAACAATTGTTGACACCTTTATTCTAACATAAAAAGATAATTTTGCAAAAAAAAACAATTCTTATAATCACGATCTTGTAAGAGTTTGTATGGAATGTGACTATACATGTTTGAATCGCAATTTCTTAGTGTCACTAAAAAAAAATGGTCACCAAGGGCATGATTATGATTATAAAGTGAGTTTACTGAATGTAGTTATCAAAAGTAGACAAGTCAGTGTTTGGTCACACGTTTGAAAAACACTTGAATTCCAGCAGATTCGTATTTTTCATGATTTTATTTATTTTTTCCTTCTCTTCTCTTCTGGAGCTCAAAGAGATAATGTAAATCTTAGCTTGGCATGTTCATAATTCTTTAGATCCTTGAAAGGGGACATGAAACATTGGTAATTTTGTTGAAAACCATATTAATCTAGGAGCATTCCATCACTGATCAACAATAGATGATGAGCAATTTTACCTTACCCTTGTGTTAAGTGTAAAAGAAAAATGATACACACTAACCATGTAATTTAGACCCGGGTTAGGAGTTGGGCTTTGCTGTTTGCAGAACACACGCGCTGGAAACGCGAATATCAGACCAGGGAGCAATGACTTGTCGTCGCCTTTGCTTTGTTGGATGCATGCAGGAGCCTCATGCCATCTCGCTCCACTTGTCTGAGGCTCTGACGCTTTCGACTGCTCTTCTGTTGTCGTCTCGCCAGGGCCATTTGGCAGCTTTCGGTAGTGCCCAACTGTTGTTGTTTGAATACCCTCCAAGATGGAGTTCGATAACTGCAGGCAACCGCCTAAGAACGGGAAGCAAGAACATGCAAGAAATTCCACCTGTACATATAAGGCAAATCCGGATGCAATTGATTCAATTTAGTCTTCTGCTGGAGTGCACAGTTTTGCAGCTCGATCACTACCTCGCCCGCCCGTGCAATATGATCGCCGCAGGAAGGATGTGTAGCCATGTTTTGGCGGCTAGGACGTCGCTGTCCGCGGGAGCTCCTAGTTTCGGGGATTCAGGGAAGATCTACCTTGTGCGGCTAGCTCAATTGTCTAGAAGGAGTACTTACCGTGCATCGTGCAGAATTCATTCACTTCCTACCGTAAGAGCAGCTCAGATTGCTCAGAAAGAGGAAGGGCAGTTCCGGCCTCCACAAATGCAGGAGACACATCCTGGGAAGGAGCATGAGATGGAGCCCAATCCCAGCTATATTCGCCCAGCCTATAAACCTGCCGGCAAGCTTGAGGTGCTCTGCATGGGCTTGGGATACTCATTTCACTGCATTGCTCTCATTGCCTTCTCAATGTAGCCTCTGCCAGTCCTCGTCCCTAGAAACCGCCTATCGGCACCATTCTCCGAAGATCTACAACCTCTTAAGGACAGGGATTCAGCCTTCTCAAGTGGGTCGAGTTTGAAATCATCAAAACCATAACAGCTCCGGAATAGATTTAGGTCATGGACGATGTACAGAAGGACGAAGTGACCATCAGTTCTTAATACTTGGTGTCCACACTTCTTATAAATTCTAAGATCTTTCTTCCGAAGATTGAAAAGTTTCTGTTTTGAACGTGGAATCCTGGGTTTGCATATGTCATGTTTCATTTGAGCTGGACTTCATTTAAGTTGGAAATAATGTCATGATTCTGTAATTCCAAAAGGCAGCAGACGACACAATCTGGGCCAAAGTTATAGAGTTTCCTAAAATTGGTAGGTAGGTATTCGGAGTTGAATCTGTCGAAGGTCGGGTTGCCCATGTAAGGTTGGATTTGCTTTGCAGGGCAAGATTGCGCTGGTGACAGGAGGCGATTCGGGGATTGGCCGCTCTGTGGGAGTTCATTTTGCATTGGAAGGGGCAACTGTAGCATTCACATATGTTGCTGGCTTGGAAGACAAGGATGCTGAAGATACAATCAAACTTCTGAAGGAGTCCAAGACTTCTGGTGCTCAAGATCCCTTCAAAATCCCCACAGACTTAGGGTTTGATGAAAACTGTAAAAAGGTCAGTCCAGCATTCTTCTCTTTGTTCTGTTTTACATCTCTCTCTGTCTGCACCTTATGGGATTGGTGAACCTATTCCTCATTATTGTTTTCCCTGTCTTTAAAAGTTTGTAATTGCTGTTGTATGATTGCTTGTGTGCTTGTTGCACTGTATCAACTTGTGTTTATTTGTTGTGCAGGTAATTGATGCAGTGGTTGAAAAGTATGGACAAATTGATATACTTGTGAATAATGCTGCCGAGCAGCATACTGTGGAAAATGTTGAAGACTTATCCCCTGAGCAACTTGAGCGCACTTTTCGAACCAACATCTTCTCCCAGTTTTTCCTAGTGCGGTCAGTGACTTTATTTTTGAACAAGAGAAGCTTGGTAAAATAGTGTTGCTTCTAAAACAAGCATTGCTTTAACAACAGAAGTTAATTATGAATTGCATTTTCCTATGGACTGGTTATGGATGTGGAGAAAGCTATTTTGAGGATAATAGTGTCATCTATTTCAAGTTACCTTGTGTTCACTTCAAATGTTGATGGAACATACAGAGGTAATTATGTCAGGCTAATGTTTGCTTTCAGCTGATAGAATGGTACTATGCTCCTAGGCAAGAGAAAACACATGCAAAGTACATGAAGCTGTTGACCTAAGGGGTTTACCAGAACTAGTAATGCATTGTGTCTGATGTGTATGCATCCAAGCTCTTTGAACATTACATTTAATTTAGGAAGGTGCCCAAAAGTAGTTTTTGGTGTTCAATTGTCACCCTTAACATGTGATTAGTCATTCAAGTGTTGCAAGACATACTATTCTGCAAAGTGTAATCTAAGTTTCCCAGAGCTGAAGCTATTAACACTTGGGTTGAGAATGGTTGGTTGGATTTGGTGTTATCTCAGACATGGGCTTCCACATATGAAGGAAGGGAGTACAATCATAAACACAACCTCAGTGAATGCATTCAAGGGTAATGCAAAACTGCTGGATTACACTGCTACCAAGGGTTCTATTCTTGCATTTACAAGAGGCTTGGCTCTCCAGGTTATCAATCGTGGTATTCGAGTTAATGGTCAGTGCCCCTCTCATGGCAACCAGATGAATTTCTCCATACCTGTTTGTTCTGGAATGGACTAAATCCTGGAATAAGGCGAGTTAAAGCAACTATTCAAAACAAACAAAACATATTTGAGACTTCTGAATGGTATATGTATTGTGGTGAGTCCAAGGTTCTCTTTGGCAGCATGCATGGTGCACAATTCCATCAGTTTTGAGCTATTGTCAAATCTGTGCTGAATAGGAATTTGGGTGTGAAATGGCAGCTGTGGCTCCTGGGCCAGTGTGGACACCATTGATTCCAGCATCCTTTAAGCCTGAGCAGTCAGCTTCTTTTGGTCAACAAACTCCAATGGGCAGGGCGGGTGAACCAGATGATATTGCACCCTCTTATGTATTTCTTGCCTCTGATGATTCTTCCCTCTTCACTGGCCAGTGTCTTCATCCCAATGGTGAGGCATCTTCCACAATATGTTTCTTTGTAGTAAGAAATGGTATTGAGGGTTTTTTAATCCTGCTTGTACTATTGTGAAATCAGGTATTTCTTCTTTCCATTTTGGAAGCTCATGCACTTCCACCTCTGTTTGGTTGCAGGTGGATATGTTGTGAATGCTTAACATGTAGGCAAGCATATGACATGACAGTTTTGAGGGACAATGGAAATTTGAAGATGCTCTTTCACAATGTAGCAGTTGAAAAAGTGAAGGAAAACTCATGTACAGAAGTTTCAATTTTGGCACTAGCAACAGAGGAAAAATTTGTGGTGAAAACATTCCATGTGCAAAACTGTGACTTGTCTTCAAAATTTTCACACGTGTCTGAAAATGTCTTGTGAACAAATGAATTCTTCACAAAGAGTTTGAAGGATATTTGTCATTTTAGGTGTTGATCTTGTTGGAATGTATTTATAGTTTATTCCATATCTGTTAGTTTTACATTCTTTGTATGTTTTGGGTTCAGCAGATTTTATTTTTTCCATACTACCCCTCACCATCCACAATGGTCAAACAAACCATAATATAGATGTAGAGAGTTCGAGACTTCAACTGTCTTCAAACCCTTTCAACACCATTTGGCTGGGTTCCATGAAATTCTTCAAAGTTCCTTTACTAAGGCCTTTGCCAAAGGGCTTGGCTTGGTCTTACCTGTGGTGAAAGTTTTATCAAAGAGTGATTAAAACCAACACATCTAATCTGCACACAAAACTGGGTTTCCTTTGTTAATCCTCTTGGAGTGAGTTCCAACAAAACCAAAAAAAACTTTGCAAATTTGATAACCTCCATAAGTATAGACTAAAAACCTAACCAAACTTTGCTTCCCAGTAATCCACTCTAATTCCCCATCACACTTCACAGACTTTTCATTCTTACAATGCTTGGTCAAATCAATATAAGCATTCAACACACTTTGGTTTCTTTAATGAGGAGATTTTTAGCACCCCAGCTTGATTTCAGTTATATGGGTGGAAAAACTGGGAATATATAGGTCACAGAGGAAGATAGTTGCTGCATCACTCTTGTCTGTAGTTCTTGTTGGAGAAGAATAGATGTTGCATAGGGGTTCTTCTCAGATCAACTTTCTTCATATTTGATTTCTATATCTGAGAGGGGTGTGTCTATTCGTTGCCCTTCTGCTTCTTCTTCTTCTTCTTCTTCTTGTCGTTGTCTGCTACAATCTTGCTTTAAATCGATATGGACTTTTTTTGGGTCCTTGATATGCAACTCTGGAAACTGCACAAATCAAAATTTAAAACCACTTGGAAGGATTAGATCAGAAGAGAGATTCCAATTGTTGGAGCAAGTGTACCATTCTGTTGATGTTTTCCAAAAGAAGTACAAAGAGGTAGAATGCAAGTTCATTTTTTTTGTGTACCCAAATGATGGAGGAGGAGACATGAACATGTCATTATTATAAACTCCTTGTAACAATCTCACTAAAAAAAAATGCACCAATGAGGGCTCTTTTTTCACAACTTGCAGGAGAGCAAACTTGTCACTAATGACTCTGAATCTACTAACCTTTTCTTCCTTCTGGGAATTTCTTGTCACAAAATGAGAGACAAGGTGCAAAAGACAAAGACCCACTCTTTTTCTACACACCCAACCATGTCACATGTAACTCTTGCACCTATGTACAAGGTTCTATATTAGTGGCAATGTATCAGCATTCATAATTGTGGAGGACCTATTGCAAGAGGTTGAAAGGAACAGGTTGCTTCTGAAGTATATCTAATGAAGCAATGGGGTTGAAACATGGTGTAAGCAATGAGGAGAAAAACATTGACGTCATTAACAGACATGTGGAGAGTTTAAATTTCAAATACCCATATTGGAATAAGACTCTAGAGCTGATGACTTCTATGTGACATGTTGTGATGCACTGATTTTGGAGCCAACTAAAGAACTAGCTCAACTTCTCAAGAATTTGATTCAAGTAATTTGTTTTGCTAGCTACAATGGAACAACCTATGTCCTTGACAAGGATGTGTTGTTGCCCCAAGCCTTCTAATCATTTCCCCTTCCAATTGCTCAATGAGATGACATTGACAGAAGGTTAAAATCATGCAGTTTATAAAACAATTTTCAGATTGTCCAGATATTAGAATATGTTGTGCATAGATTGAGCTCATGGGAGAACCTATTGCTAAGAACATTGTGCATAGATTCTTACATTGCAAAGATAGAAAAATCTTTGTAAGTTTTTGTCATGGTTGTTGCCATGGTTGTAGATTGAGACATCAATTGTAAGCTTGGAGTATAGACGTATATTCTATTGTGCTGAATTTGAGGAAGATTATATTGTGTGTGTGTGTATGTTCTATTTTTGTTTCCATTTAGCAGATCAAAACTTGAAAGATTTTCTAATTTTTTCTTCAAAGGGTGCAAAACAATATTAGGGTTTTGGGCAGGTCACCACAACTCCAAGGTCAAAAAATGCTCACACAAACTTGGCAGAAAACCTTGTGCCTTTCATAAGTAACAATCAAATTAGTAGAGCAATTGGTGAGTTGGTGTACAAGAAAGAATTACTCCAAAGCATGTTCTGTATGTATTAAAGGCTCCCAACCCAATAGTGCTCGAAGTTTTGAGTCAATTCACTTTGGATGTGTTCCTAGTAAGCCCTTGCTTTCACAAACCTTAAGGAAAGTTATCATTTTTTTCCAAATGGTGTGCAAAACACTACAGTGTGCAACATAATGAAAATAAGTAAGTTTTATAATTCATTTCAATGCAAATAGGGTGCCAAGAATTGGTTTATGAAAATATACTTAAAATGTATTTAAAATATTCTTAATTTTAATAAAATATTCTCATAATATTTATTGTTTCCTAACTTTTAAAAAGGACTCCTTTATCTCACATGCTTCATAAAATATACAAAGAGAAAACTCTTCGAGAAACAATTGCATGTATGAATCACAACAAGTTATTGTATAAATCTTAAGAGCTTTCTATTGCATTGGTTAACATGACATTTAGATTGCATTATGTGCAGCTCAAGGAGTTCCTCCTTTCAATTTCTACAAAAGAATACAATTGTTGAAAATCAGAGTGCAACAAGTAACCTTTCTCATTGATGATAAAATGTTTGTCCCTCTCCTTTGTGTTGCTTCTACTATTTTCATGTCTTTGAATATGTTGATTGAATTTTGGAAGATTTGATGTTCATTTCTTAACTGTGATCAGTTTTTAAAGCAAGTGCAACAACACTTTCAGTGGCATATGCCATCAATCAGATTGCACATTCTCACATGATAATGTATGAGCTTTGGGCTCCATCGTTTTCCCATTGGATATTGAGTTGTTGTACTTCATATGAATCAATAATGACAAAAAGATTGTGTTCAAAGTCGAAGATATACCAAAATTTGCTTCAATATCTTACTGAGTATTCCTTGTCATTGCATAACCTAGTAGTATAGACTTTCTCATTGAACACTTGATAATCAACCAACTTGGAGTTTTGATGCCATGAAGTCTCCCATGTGAGTGTAGTGGTCAGAGGATTGCAAACTGACATCACCCAATTTTCATGCCTTCGTGGAATTCTCTCCATAGAAACTTTTCTTTTGCTTCTATATTGAGTTGAGTCAATGACTAAAAGAGTTATGGCACCGGGTTTCAGTAACAAGTCTAGTTCAATTTTATACAACCATTTTGTGCCATGTCTCAATAATGTCAAAGTCTTAACAATGTCAAGGTTAGGACACAGAAATTCTTGTCTGTAAAATATCAACTCCTGACAAGCTCCATAATCACTTTTCACTGATGATAGACCAAGCTCGTGGCTTGCTCCTCACACCAAATCACTCACTAGTGTATATACAGGACATATACATAGGCAGTGACCTGGGCATTTTGTGTCAGTTGACTGGATAGGTTACAGCCAACTTCTAGATTCATAATGCATGATGCATTTCAATTGTATGACTTGTGCCAAACATGTAGTTAGGGAGGATCTTGTTGATAGCACCCTGTACAAATCTTTGAGATCCATGATAATGATCATAGATTGATATCAGAGAACATATCAAGACCCTGTACCATAAAGCTGGTGAAAGTATTTGACTTCTACATGCTCGGTCACAAAATGCATTTGACAGATTGGATTGACTACACTCAAATCTATGCTGCAGTGTCTCCAAAGTTCACAACATCATGGATGTCATCACTAAAACTCCCACCATTTTCTCCTCTCCATCTTCTTGGCAAGCTGTTCAGCCATTGATGCAAAGTCCTCTGCTCCTGCTTGCATTTCTTCTGTTCGCTGGTTGATTGACTGCAATTATGAAACAATGGTTGATTGACACAATTATGAATCATGCAAACAGTTTAACCATTACTTGCAGGGGAGTCTACAAGATGTATTGTAGGATCTTGACTCAAGGTAGAAGTATGGAATTTGAGTCACAAATTCGAGATTCTAATATTGTTACCTGAAGCTTTTGTCCCCGTTCCATAAGCTTATCCCTGGCCAGTCCAGCAGCACTTGATGCATCCTGCACCAAAACAAGATAGCTATTAGGTGAACTCTTTGCAATGAGGTAGTGCACAACTAACATCTGAGTGTGCTAGTTTGACAAAGCATCATAACACTGGAGCTGATCTCACCAAAGCCTTGGCATGGCCATAGGCTGCTTTAATTTCATCTGTTGTTCGTTGTCTGGGCTTGTTATCATCTCCCAAGAGTTGTCTTCTGTTATCTTCTACATCACTTGTCTCCTTGCCTGCTTGAATTGCAAAATCAGTCACAAAAGCTCTGTTAGCATTTGCTGAGTTCAGACAACCCTACTGTGTCTTGCTCACACACTCTTTTAAGGCACTGCAGTCATACTTTCAAAAGTGCTATTTCTGCTACATATCATCATGTGTGCAAAGCAATTCCTACTATGCTTATATGACTTCCAAATGGAGACAAATCTCATGTAGAAAAAAAAGCACTCTCCTGGTCCCAAATTCTCCAGGTGGAAGCAATTGGTGTTCACCGGATTGAGTAATGAAAAATCCTGGCTACCTCTAGCCAATATCCCTTTTTTATGCTGATTCAAAATTTGCGACATGTTACCACATTCTGTTTGTGCGCTTAGTTGTAAAAACAGACAATTTTTTTTCACTAGGAACATATACCAGATTTATCACCACTAAAAAGGAATGCTACACAACTGTCAACCATTTTATGTACCTACATTGCCGCACTACTGAGAAAGGATATCCTAGCTTCTATCTTCCTTGACTAGCAAAGATTGCCTGGCAAAGCAGTCACACATTATTTTCTATGCTTTACCTGTCGGATTATGCTTGAGTCTGTGGAGGACGACTTTGTTCCTACTAGATTCCCCACTGTCTGTTGTGGAATCAATCCCTTCCATCTCATCCAGATCAATCAGGATGTCATCTGAGAATCAACATTCCTCCCACCAGTATTAAGTGGGAAAGATTTATGGACTGAAATCAAGTGCCCAAGACCAGCAGTAATGTTCAACAAAAAACTTCACTGAAATCTTTGGTAATTAGCATATAGAGCAACCCAATAAGGTAAATCCCTGGATTCAATGGCTTACAGTAGTACTAACTGCACCTGTTGGAATTATATCAGACAAATGATAAGGGGCAATACCAATTTCGAGATTGACATCAGTGTCCAGGGCAGATGAGTCAGATGGGGAACCCAGGTCAGAAGGCAGGACAGAAGGGATGGTGAAAGGTTGCGAGGAAAGGAGTTTGGGCAGCTCAGATGCTGAGTGCACTGCAGGGCCCTGCTCTAGTGAACTCTTGAATTCCATTAGGACTCCCAACAACCCTTGGGTCTGTGACTGCTGCAATGCCTGCACAATTTTCAAGAATTAGAAAGGTTTTCACTACCTTGAACCTAAGCTCAATCTTTTATTCTGCCAGAAACCTTTTTCCCTAGTTCATTATATTGCTGAAGTTAGTAGAAAAGTTCAGTGCTTGGTGGATTCTACCTTCTTTGGCTGTGACATTGCATACTTCATGGCAGCCTCTGCTGCAGCAGCAAGGTCCTTGTCATAAATATGTGGTAAACACTGTGGCAACCTGGACACAGATAAAGAAATCAGACCATACACATAGTTTCTCTAGTAAGGAGCTCAATGCTGAAACTGCACTGAAAGTCCAAGGGACATTCACACAGAGTTAGTATAAAACTCTGTGACGATGTTGGGTGGACAGTTACAGAACGGACAATGGTACCTCAGCTCAGTCTCCTCCTTAAGTAAGGAAAGTTGAATTAGTTCCCTGCCTTCATCAATCTGCAGATTGGAAATGTGATTCATTTGAGATTGGTAATACAGACAATGTCCACATTCTTCCTGTGGGGAAATTGACCTAGAAAAACTCCTGATACATCTATCCCAAAACATATTCAAAATTCAAATGATTGCCACATATCCAGTATGGATCTGAAGGAGTCTTGATAGATATAAGTATCGTACTCCAGAGCAAGAGACAATTAGTGCCGAGAGTTATAGTTCATATCTCAGAAATTGTGGAGTTCATAGTTCACATCCATGAGATTGCAGAGAAAACTCCACAGTGTTTGAAGATGACAATGTGTGCAGTCATAGCTTTATGAGTGTTACTCATAAAGTTTCAGACCATCATCTTCATCATGAACAGCAGTGACAAACTACCATGACTCCCCACTTCATCAGCTCCAGAGGGTGGATCTAGATAATGCTGTAATAATCCACCTAAGCTCTCAGATAGACCAGCATACAAACATCTGTGTCCTCAGTTTCTGTTGCATTTTTGGAAGCAACAGGAAGACTCAATCATGATGTTGGCTAGCAGTCAAAAGACATAACTAATAAAAAGGGTCGATAGTATACACCTTCAAGCTGTGATAAGCTTGTGAGGGTAAGCTTCATTTCATTTTAACTTGTCCCTGTACAAAGCAAGCATCTAAGCCTGGGCATAGAGAGGCTGCATATAGGGTAGTGGTCCAGGGCTCTCATACCCTCACCATATCCTTTAAGCATACCACTAGTTGATAGTTCAATGTACTTATGCAGCATACCAGTAAAAGATGCCCGTTTTCAGCACAAGCAAGCGTTCTCCAGAAATTTGAGCTAAGCTCGAGCTGCCAGGATAAGCAGCTGCTCAATGTCGTCTCATACAAAATACCTAGATCTGGCAGGGACCTGCCACATCATGCAGAGCAATGACTATTTGTTATAGCCCTGAAAGTAGCAACCAACTCTATAAGTGAAGTTTGCTTCCTCCACTACACTGGAGCACATGCTGATTTTGTAACTAAAGAAGTTCATACCGGATCTCAAGCCAGCCAGACTGGTTTAGGAGGATGAGGCCAGAAGCATTTGTACTGGGGACCTTAAATGTGGCAGCCCAACAACAGGGTGTCTGCAGCTCCACTTCTTGAAGAGTGTCACCATACCCCTGCTAACCAAAATCAAAGCTGCTGTAGTCTAAATCCATGACAATGCCTCAATGTCCCAAAACTCAGGAAGGAGAGAAGATCAAGATGTCAGAATGCTGAGGCAATTTATCTCCTGAGAAGAGCACAAGAATAGAATCCTGAGGGTAGAAACAGTGTACACACTGGCCCTGGAGCAGTCCTAATGCTTGTAGGACCCAAAGAAAGTGAGAGAGGCAAAGCAGAGAGTGTATGGTAACATGAAGAAGCTGAATACCAAAGACAAGATCATGAACCAAAGAGGTCACCTGCATCACGGCAGAAGAAGAGTAAAGGCGCAAACTCTTCTCAGAACAAATTAGCAAATACAAATTGTCTGTGCCTACTGGGACCAATTGTGGTTTGCTCTGCTCCTCTTCTGCATGCTCTTTGCATGACACCACTTGCATAACAGCACCTGAAGCATCTGTGATCATCCACATCAGTTAGCAAATCAGGGACTGTCATTATAGATTTAGGTAGCTGTCTGCATTTGGAGGAAGCATCATTGACACCATCAGCAATGGTTAAAACACATGTTATTGCTTAAGCAGCAAAACTCAGTTATTATATGATAAAAGAAGATGACCCACCTAGAATGTACATAGACACTGTAACTGATGAATTCTGGGGTTGCAGAGGACCTGCCAGGTGTCCACCCGTGCTGCCATCCAAAACCACAACAGCCCCATTCTTGTTGGCTGCATAGACGATTGTCGTAAAGCTTGGAGGGATTGGCTGTTTCTGAGAGGTGGAAGGTGAAGAAGGTGGTGAAGTGGTATTCATCAATTCATTTGATGATTCAGTACTCGTAACCACCAGACTTGTAATGCTTAAGTTGCTCTCAAAAAAATTGCAATAGAATAGAAGAGAGAATGTTCCCAAATCCAGCAGTGAAACCTGCACAGGTTCACAGGTCAACATCTAATGTTGAAACATACAAGTCCCTTTATTTACCTCAGGGTGATGGGCAGCTGTGTAGCCGCAGTTCTGCAGTCAAATTGAACAATATAGCATGACAGACATCTTTGGGCAGATTCTATGCAGCAAAGTACTGGTTACAACACTAGATTTCTTGCAAATATCTCTCTTTCATTATGATGAACACAGAAGGGACCCAAACTTACCATACCACTTTCATCACCTACAGCTAGGCGGGCTGGATCATGAGTGACCACAACAGTTTGTATTGCTGCTAGATGCACAGTCAAAGCAGCTATGCACTGAAAGCCAGCAGCAGTGTTGAAAACTTCCTCTGCAGAAAACAGCACAAGACTGCAAAGTTGTGGTTCCCTTCATTGCTCAAAGGATGATAGAATACAGACATCCACGCCCAAGATATTTTAGTGCTAACAGCAGGAACGCATCTGCCCCACAAAAGTTTACTAATATTCATGTACTTCCAAAAGAGGGTCATAGAGGATGCACACCAGTTGGGGTTCCACTTGTGATTTTGTAGCATTTGACCTCTTGTGCTTGAGCATTGAGCCTGCACACATGTACCTACATGGCCACCCACCCTTCAATAATAACTTCAAATGAAGAAAGAAGCTCTTCATTTCATTGTAGACTATTGAAAATTATTAAAAACTATCCACATTACTGTCACAGAGATATCTTCTTGTGAGGAATCAATTTTAGGAGGTACCTTGCCCTGTTGATCACCTACTGCCAGTAATCCAGATTCTCCACAGAAATCCATTACAGTAACTGGAGCTGGATTGTCCTTGTTCTGCAGTATACAGATCAGAATGAGCATACACTACACATTTTTCAGCAAAAGGATCCCTCATAACACAATCACTATGTGAAGGTCCTGATATACACTCCACTGACATGGGAATGTGATTATGTCTTATCACCTGAGCTTCCACAGTACAGATATGTTGTATTCTTGGTGATGAGGCATGCCATACTTGGATGATTCCAGTTTTGTGCCCAGTTAAAAGGATGTTCATTTTTTTCCCTTGATCACCTGAAGATGTTACCCTGCTTGCCATTCCTCCTGTGATTGGCCACCTGGTCCCAGCTGGCAGGGCATATGGAACAACCTTGTGGTTCTGGGTCAACTGTAAGATACAGGCAGCTTGGTAAGAAGTTATGCCACTGACACTAACTTGTTAGCAAGCAGATCTATTCTCCACACATAACAGCGGCTATCTCAAAAACCTTGGTGAGAGGATGATGCTTCTGATGCTGTCAGGTAGAAGCTACCGTAAGTATCACACTCAGCCTTTTGTAAAGAGGAGTTTTCAGAGGCCAACCCTGGATGTAGGCAGAAAGCATCACCTGAATCAGCACATTCGCAGCTGCTGCAAGCCTTGAGACCATAATGAGCTTGACTGCTACAACCTCTGCTGTTGTAGGTGACTGCCAGGGCACTGGCTGCAAGGATGAAGGAGAGGAACCATCCTCTGTTGCAGCATTGAAGTATGAATCAATACCAGCCCCATCATAAATGTGAAGCAGACCAGGTGAGGTCAGTACAAGCAATGCTGCTGCTGGTGTATTCAGGTCACCTCCAGCACTTGGAAGCAGCACCATGTCTGCAAATGGTCCATGCAGTGAAAGCTCCAGTGGTTTCAACTCATCACTCGATTCCCCTTCTAAAGACAGCACCTGGAAGTAAGACATGGACATTTCTGAGGGACTTCCATCAATGTTATCAGCACACTTAGATTTCCATCATGATAGTGCAGAAAGACTCTGAGCTAAGGTGCCAAAACATCTGCAATGGTATTAACACCTTCAAAGTTCATTAAACAAGCACACAAACTAATACAATTTTGCAATTTATAACATTTGATAGAAAGTAATGAAGTGTAAAGCTAAAATCCACCATCAGAGATTGAGGTGACCCCAAATCATGGCCACCATAGACATGAAGACGCCCACTTCCTCCCTTGCATGGTTTACTGCTTCCACACCAACTTAACAGAATGACTGGCATCTTCATTGCCTTCCCAGGGGCCAAATCTAGTTTCCGAAGAGGGATTCCTGAGGAAGTTGGAGGACGTGGATCATTCTGCTCCCCTTGGCCTCTTTCCTTTGAGACCGGTGGGATACTCCAAAGCCATATTTCCCCATCCACATAACCTGCTGCTAAAACATTTCCTCTTGAACATGCCCAGCAAATGGCACAAATTTCTTTTTCCTCCTCATCTTCCTCCTCCAAAGTAGAAGATTTAGAAGAGGAGCTGGATGTAAATTGTTCTCCTAGTGTGACAGCCTGCTCCATTACCCTCTCAGCAATTGAGCGAGTTCGTTCCAGCTTTGTGGAGTATTCTGCCAGCTGCTTACGCTGTACAGCTGTGCCACCTCGCACAGCCAGAACCTGAGTCTCATGAAGACCCCAGAGGACTATCAAGCCATTTGCATATGCAATGACCACCCTGCAAACAGCAATGTAATTAAACTCAGAACCACATCTAAAGTCCGTAGACCTACAACAAGATCTTACAAAAAGCATGTGAAAATACTTCGCCATGCACCTCTGCCACTGTATCTTAAATTGTATCTCTATACCATACATCATCAATCCAACCCTACTATCCTCACCTGCCAGATGTGTGCAATATGAAAAGTCATTTGTACCTGCTGTATGCAGCATGAGGCTGGGGAAGAATGCCCACGACTGAAGGTGCTGTACTGCTTCCAGCCTTAACTATACCACCTATGATGACAGAAACAAAAGAAGCTCTGTGCACACTTCAGTAACTGTAAGCAGGAAAGAAAGGATCGATCTGGCACCACCATCAATGATACCATTGAAGCACACATGGGCAGCAAAGCGAAAAATTACTCACCTAATGTTATGTGGGCAGGAATACAATAGGCCATTTGAGTGGCTTGTTGGCCACTGTCTGCACATTGTAGCACACTGACAGTCCCATTCTCATCTCCAATATACCTGCATGTGTCACTCATTCTGCTAATGTTACATGTTTGCTGGCAAACGACTATTCCCTGCTTCAATCAATGTGGCCACATAACCTTATTCTAGGACAAGTCATAGAACATTCCTAGATGATATACATTGCGGGCATCCAAGAAGGAACCATGGGAGTTGAGAAACAAGTACATATATGGAGTGCCTTGAAGCACTGCAATGGCAGTGATGTCATGTTCCCATTTTAGTGAGCACGCCAGCTCCTGTTTTTCCAGATTCCATATCTGGAGCAAGCACAATCTCTACAATGTTCAAACTTGAAACAGGCACCATTCTTTGTTTGAGATAGATCCAACAGAACAAAGTCAGCAAAGAGGATCCCGAGACCTGTCTGCATCTCAATTTCAGATCTTTACCTCAATATTGTTCTGGGTTGTAATCTGGACAAGCTGTTCCCCATTGTTCATAAACTGCACAATCCAAATGCCACAGATTCATGTCAAACATCTCAATGCATATCTACTGCCCCTCTTTGAGGTAGAATGAAACTGAATGACTTTGCAAAAGATCCTCACCTTGAGAAACTTGCAGGGAGCTGGTGTTGGTGACTGCAAAAGTATTTCCACGCCTGGCAAACCAAACAGCTTAATTCGTCCATCCCTGCAAGATCCAATTATAGAAATATAGAGGTATTAATAAGATCAGTATCCTCTGTAGTGTCTGTTTCATCAGCTAAACAAGGATTACCAATAGACCCTCATATGATACAAAACTGTTCATCATCATAGAGAGCAGACTTGTTTGCAAAGGGATAAACAAAGGTTGTTAGGATCACATACAAGGAGGCAACAGCAAGCACACGTTGAACCGGCTCAAAGGCAAGAATAGAGGCTGTTGCTGGAATGCCTTGATGTACACTAAGGTGAGGTTCTAAGTCTTCTTTACTCAATCTCCCCACTGGAACAGCTATCTGACACCACACACACATGCAAACATACCAACACCTAGCAACTGTCATAATAATGCAAGGCATTTTAGATTAGGATGACCAGTTGAAAAAAGCATATTTTTCTTCAAAGTACAAACTTTCAATATGATTGGCAAGCTTGCCCTGATTATGGGTATGATCACCACTCAGAGGCAACAATCAAAGGCCTTTGGTGAGGAATTCATCATAGCAGCCCATGTTCAGAATCCAGATCATGCACTTTAGCAATATGGCCATATATTTTCAATATTATTCCCTAGTCAGAACAGTCCTCATAACTTGAAAAATCCACAGAAGTTTGACAAGGAGCTTGCAGATGTTGATTTCCTTCTTGCCAGGTCAACCCTTGCAACCCAGCTGGGAATTAGTGTAGTCCTATTCCAGAAGAAATCCATCAATATGATCACAGAATTGCACATCAAGACTTCAAGGCTTCCATTCTGAAAACAAAACATTTAAATTGAGATGGAGCTTGATGGAATCCCGCATGAGAAAGAGCCACATTGAGGTAAATCGTAATGAGAATGTGCTCATTGTGACAGGATGATTTCAAAAGGACCGGATGCCTAAAAGTATTACTACAGTCAGAATTGTATTCTAATGCCATCACCGGCATTCAGGTCCCCGAAAGAATCCAAAACGAATCTCCCAGCGCAGGCAGTTGCAGTTTGACGTTGGGGCGGCCTGTGTCTAGTGGATTGATACCGAGTCAAATCCAACGAGGTTGAAAGATCGGATTTCAAATCTCGCGCGCGCAAACGCACACACAGGCAGAACACGGCTGAAAAGAAGAGGGAACAGACCTGATCACGGCCGATGCCCTTCTCGACTTTTTTTTCTCTCCCATCTTCGTCTTGCCCCTCTGGCGACGTTGTTGTTGCCGTCGTTGTTGCCGCCCTCACTTCCGGGCTAACATCCGGCTCAGCAACAGCAGATGAAACCCTGGTGCTCTTTTGGAAGAAACGCCTGGGAAACATGGTCACTCCACTCTTATGCGCTTCCCTCCTCGCTCACACGATGCGCATCGTGAAGAGCAGCGACGCCAACGCAGAGACGAATGACGCGGGTGAAAATGGTGTGCAAGCAAAGCGCAAGGCACGGCAAAAAGAAAAAAAAAACAACGATGTGAGTGAAGAGGAGAAAGACAGAGACAGAGACGCAATGCAACGTTGAGAACATCATGGGAACATCGTGATAGCGGGGATGATCCTGGGAACAACTTGAGGGTGGGAAGGTTTCCTATTCGTCAGGGAAGTAGGATGTAAATGGGATGTCGTTTGCCAACATCTATCCAAAATGAGGAAGGATTGTCTTGTAATAATGGAATCGTCAAGCCCCAGCCCATTATGTTGGGTAATGTGCCAGGCAAGCCTTTTACGGCAAGGGCGGCAAGACCGTTCCCTGACATTTAAGGTCCGGGGTGGCAGATTCTACAATTCTTTTCAAACAATTCATGTTCAACAGAGATTTTACTCCCCTATTACAAGTGTGTGATCATTATTGGAATATAATGTCACATAAACGTAGTGGTCAAGAAAATTACATAATCCACCATCACCGACCGTAATGCAGTTAAGTAGGGCTAAAATATTTCATTAATTTCATTCTTATGTTTAAATGTGGGTATAAAGTGGGGTAAACTTAGGCTATATCAAAATACTTGGTATGGCACAATGCCAAGTAGAGAAATACAACTTATGGCATTGCAAATATGAACATGTGAAATTTTTAAACATCATATCAAAAATAAGAAAAACAAATTAATCTAATCAACATCCTTAAAAATACAATTCAAAGAATTTTTGTAATGGAACATGGTTGTAAAATCCAAAGAGGTGGCAAGAGTATATATGGTAAGAACAATCGTTCAAGGTGACTAGTCTAATGAATGAAAATAAAATGGCAAAAAACAAATATATTCAATAGTTAATCACCAAATCTTGAACAAAATCTATCATTAACAATCAATGCCTTGCAAAATATGGAATGTTTGTGTGTGCCATAAAATTATTTTGAAATAATATATTTTCAAAAAATAACTACCCTACCCCAATCCCCAAGTAAAGATAAAGTTAAAGTGTGTGTGTGTGTGTGTGATTGTTAAACTAAGGTTCCTATTTTGGGGTGTGTTGACAAGATTGTTGATGGATCAAGTTTTAACAATTTCATTAGGGTTAGGGAAGATTTGTCCAAGAAGCTTTTGTGCTTTATAGTACATGGAATGAATGTGTGAATCAAAATGGGAAATAGGAGTTACCAAACAAACCAAGGATTCTTAAGCACCCTTTTCCATGAATCTTCATTGTGTTGTTCCTATGATTAACTTAACAATCCAATCACTAGTCAATGTCATTTCATTACATGAATTCAAATGTTCATGTAGAACATGTATGGTTATTTCAACCGCTCACTAAAATGACATTTTGAGTTTTGTAGGAAAAATATATATAAGACACAAAAAATAATAAAATTATGAAAAAATAAATACTAAATGGGTGTCCATGCAATAACTCTCAAAATAATCATGGTAAAATATAAGCCTTTGTTTGCTATGATGCAAACTAACTCCAACTCAATCCAAGTTATAAAGGTTTAACTTGTTATTCCATTTTGAATTTGATTTTTATGTTTGAACTTTGCATTTGATAAATTTCTTTTGGAGAGGTTGAAGCCCATTTGTAAGAAAATTATAGATGTTTAATGAGATTTGCAATAATTGACTTTCAAAAAATGAATATCATTTGTAAATTTTGAATAACTTTTGCAAATTTCAAGTTTCATTTGCAAAGGTTGGTTGTGGTTTGGGGTACCCTCCCATTATTTGCAAATGTTGGATATCATTTGTTAGACTTGGTATTTATTTTGTGGATTTTGAATGGCTATTCTAAATTTTGAATTTTCATTTGCAAAGGTTGGTTGTGGTTTAAAGTACTTTCCCATCAGTTGTAAAAGTTGGATATCATTTGTTGAACTTGGTATCTCTTTTGCATATTTTGAATGGTTTTTATAGACCTTGAATTTTCATTTATGGAGGATGAATATAGTTTTGCATATTTTCCCATCATTTGCAAATGTTGGATATAATTTTTTTAATTGGTATTTATTTTGTAAAACTTGAATGACTTTTGGAAATCTTAAATTTTCATTTACAAAGGCTAGTTCTAGTTTGGAAAACTTTCCCATCATGTGTAGATGTTGGATCTTAATTGTAAAGGTCAATATTTACTTTGTAGAAAATTTGAGTTGTAAATAAAGAAGCTAGATATCATTTGTAATACTTCAATTCCATTTGAAGAGCCTAACTTTGTTTTCGTAAGGCCTAGGGATCTTATTTGTAGAGGTTGAATGTGATTACAAATTAAAGAGTTTCATTTGCAAATGTTGATTCAATTTTGGAAAGATTTCATGTGATGTCAAGAATTTGGAATTCATTTCTAGAGGTTGATATTTAATTTGTGGGACTTGAATGTCTTTTGGGAACACCAAAATTCATTTGTAGAGTTGGATATCATATGAAAAAGCTAGATCCCATTTGCAAAACTTGAATGGCTTTTACAAAGGTTAAATGTTATTTTCAATACTTGGATTTCATTAGGAAGGTTTGTTATTTCATTTGTAGATGTTGAATGCCTTTTGGAAAGGTTGAGTTTTGTTTGTAATGTGATTATGGGATCTACTAATGATGGATTTGATTTGTAAATGTTTTCAAATGTTATTTTCAATGACCAAATGCAAAATTTGATAATGGAATTTGAACATATTTGATAATTTGATAATGGAATATTTTTAAAAATCATAGTAAAATTAATTTCACTTCTAAATTTTTGCATAATTAAAAATTGGAATATAGTTGGCCATGGCATTCATGAACTCCCTGCCACTTATCCATGCTACCCTAGTTGTTATCCTTTTAGCATAGACAACCCTCCTTGTTGTCCCATTTGGCCTACCCCTAATGATGTTAACGTTTGCAATGCTTGCATAACTTGCATTTGTTGCAATAAATTCCATTATCCCATCATGTTGAAGGTTGGAAACTCACCCACCCTCCTTATAATCAAACACACAAATTCACCAAGTTACCAATCAAAACATTGTTAATTAAACCAAACACCTAACCATCTTGAAGTCCAACATTCCAAATAGGATTAAGCATTACAAGTATATAATGGGGCCCCTGAAAATGGATTACACTAAAAAAAATTGTTAGGGCTACATCAAGCTTGGTACTAGAAACAAATGTAGGGGCTATATTAGGCTTTGAAACACTTGGTTTGGTGGTCTTAATAATTGCCACCACTTGCAATTCATTATGAGTTGTGCAACATTATCTTTACAGTTTAACTCATCATAGTTTAAAGATTATTGTCAATCAACTTGGTCTACCTTAAAGTTAACGAGGGCATTATTTTAATGAACATCCACATCATTTAAGATTACGGTGTTTCCTTGTTGGCAATTGGCTTTGACATTTTTTTTACAAGATGGTGCTTTCATTGTCCACGATTTTAGAAGTTCACCTTTATACAAATATGTGAACATGAATCACATGCCCAATTACACATGAACATTGCCCAAACAAAGAAGTTATGTACCTCAGGTTTAATGTGAAAACCTTTATGAAGAACTTTCAACAATATATAACTATAGTATTACAATGTGTTGATTGTGAAGGATAAAAAAATAAGAAAGAAATTCACCACACAAGTAGTGTACTTGTATCCATCATCATCAAAGGTGAATAGGTTGACTAACTTAGAGGTTGTTATAATACCCTTGGAATAACTATAACTTTCCATTTAATATAATCACCATCATGGCAACATTCAACCATTGCAACATCTCATCAAATAAAGCAAAATAATTCAATATGACAATTTAAACCCATATCAATTTATTTCACTTTCAAATAGACATTAGCATTAGCTACATAATCATACCATGTTTATGCATAGTAGAAAAAGTTAATGCAAAATTAAGAGGAATAAAACAATTAACAAACTAAAAATAAAACATGACAAATCTCCCTTGACTGAAACAAACCCCCCATGAATTCAAGACGAACATCCAATAAACACCCACTCTAATTTTCATTACATCAATATGCCTTTAAATTCATTGTGTGTTTCATTCAATTTTGAATGAAATTGGACAAATTTACCATGGTGAAAATGGTCAACCCTTTAGTAAATAAGGTCTAGTTGTCATGAACAAGTGAATTCATTAATAGCTAATTAAATTCATCAATAGTTAAATCATTAATTAATTATGAACCTGAATTAAGCACTTAGGAGAGCAAACCTAATAACAGTGAGCGAACTAAAAAGAGCCCAACTTGAAAATCAAAAGGCTTCGCCCCTTGAATTGTAATATGAAGAAACATCCTTTGTATCAGACCAAACCCAAGTTCTTTAGAATGAAATGAAAAAAAATGTGAAATCCTCGTTGAGCCTGAACCCTAATACTCCATGAAGCGTTGTTGGTGAGTCAGGCTATTTGGGAATGCAACCTTAAGCAGGTGGTAAATTCCATCCAAGGCTAAATACCAGAAAAAGACCAATATTGAACAAATATCACGAGGGAAAGATGAAAAAAACTTTGAAAACAAAATTAAAAAATGTTTGAAATTGTTGGGAAGGAAGCGAATGGAAGTTGTGGTTGCACCCCAATTTGGATGCTAAACAACGTCAACTAATCCACCACTCAACATGGGTGACATGCCTTTCTAGGTGAAACCCCACACCAAGACCACCCATGGCAGTTTGGGAAGGTGTTAAATTGACAAAATGGGGTTCAACTCCCAAATTCGTCTAACAGGTTTGAACCAAGAGGCCACAAACACAAACCAAAAGGATTTTTAAATGGGATCCGAAGTGAACTATGTGTTCATCTGCTCTATGAAGGTGTGGCCAAAAGGTTTTCCCTCAACCCACCAACCTAGGGTGTAAGTGTGAAGGTTTGAACCCTTCACCTCTTCTCATTTCCATGTTTAAAAAGTAAGTTTTAAACCATTGTACCACTATTTAAATGAATAATTTATTTTTTATCGTCACATATTACCATGCATTTTTTTTTAACTTAAATATTTCTTAGTTATTCTGACATAGGTTATTATACAATATTATATCATAAGCTAATGTTAGTTATTTTATATTATTTTACCATATGTTATTATTGGTTATTATAGGCTATTTATTTTTGGTTATTATATTGTAGGCTATTGTTAGTTGTGTTAGGTTATTTACCATAAACTATTTTTGGATTTTTCATTGTAGGTTATTATTGGATATTCTAGGTTACTTTTGGTTATTTTATTATTAGTTATTATATTGTAGGTTATTATTGGTTATTTTAAATTATTTTACCCTAAATTATTATTGGTTATTCTAGGTTATTTTGCCATGGGCTACTATTGATTATTTTATCATAAGTTATTGTTGGTTATTTTAAGCTATTTTATTTTAAACTATTATTATTTATTTTATTGTAAGTTATTATTGGCCATTTAAAAAAAATTATTATAGGTTTTTATGGCTATTCTATCATAGGTTATTTTAGGTTGTTTTACCTTTTAAAAAAATTAGTTATAGGCAAGCCCATCCTTGGGTGGTACCACTAGAAACATCACACTTTGATTTTCCTCAACCCATCGGACTTTGAAAAATCATAAGAAACAATTAAAAAAACATTTTCATAATTTTTTTAATGAATTCATTTATTAGGTTCCATATTTTGAAAGCCCAATAATATCAAGAATATTGTGTATTTTGATGTTCCTAATCATTACATGTAGAAAAAGTTTTAGGAACGTATCAGCAGTTTTTTTCCTTGAACTTTTTTGTCAAGAGCACAAATTTGAAACATAATTTGAGAATTTTTTTATGAATTTTTATCCTAAGGTAATTTGGAAGTAATTTATGTTTATATTTTTATTCGGTAATTCATTAATTAAATATGATTTAGTTATGAATTTTCAAATTTGAAGTTGTTAATTTTTTAAGGGGCCATTTTAATTAGGAATATAAAATTTAAAATTTTTCCAATATTAAAATTCCCATATTATCTTCAAGCCATGTATTAAAGCATGCAATTGATAAACATTTAAATAAATTATAGTTGTGAAAAAATTTAACAAAAAAGGCTTTGAAAAATGATTTGGTTATTTTTTATTCTTTAACCATTCCTTGAAGTGGTTCCTAATGGTACCACCCAAGGATGGGTTTGCCCTTATTCTATTGTAAGTTATTCATATTGGTTTTTTTAGGTTATTTAACATAGGTTTTTTTTGTAGTTTTATCATAGGTTATTATTAGTTATTTGGATATTTTACATTAAATTATTTTTTGTTATTAAATTGTAGGCTATTGTTGGCTATTTAGCATTGGTTATTTTTGGTTATCTTATCATTGGTTATTTGAAGTTATTTATCATACGTTAATTTTGGTTAATATATTGTAGGCTATTGTTAACTATTATAAATTATTATTATATGTTATTATAGGTTATTTTAAAGTATTTTATTTATTTATTTGGATTATTTGGTTATTTTAAATTAAATTATCACAAGTTATTGTAGGCTATTATTTGTTATTCTACCATAGTGCATTTTTGGCTATTCAAGACTATTTTATCAAGGCTATTATTGGTTATTTTATATTATTCGACCATAAGTTATTCCACTTTAAATTATTATATGCAAAAAAATTAAATGTTATTTTTAAATTTCAAGTTATCTTATATTATTTATATTTAAAGATAAAATAACCTTTAATAACATATAGTAGAATGGCCTTGAATAACTTAATATATAACTTGAAATAACATATAATAATTTGAAATAAAATAATTTCAGATATAGCCTAGGTGTTAACGGGTAGAAATCTTATACTAGTTAGTTCCATAACCCTCGTAATAACTACTAATTATTAGTGGTAGACTTAGTGTCCCTTACCCAAGGGGTGAAGCTAGTGGGATTATATAGCTCACATTAGTGAATGGATAGGGTAATCCACCTAATCATCTAAAAGTTTTCTAAAAATGAATTAGGATAAAGACCCCATTTTCTAGGGGTCAATGTGGGCATTGTGTGTGGTATTTTAGGAAGAGGGACTAGAGGAAGTGGAAGAGGAGGGGGAGATTCATTTGATACTTGGAGGAATGGGGAAATTGGGAATGGAAGATTCTCATGGAAAGGGTGATGAGGAATGGAAAAAGATGTATGTAGTTTTGTGTGTGATTTTAATGGAAGATGGTTGAAGGACTTGAATCTCTTATGAAATATTGATATTATATTGAATGAGGAAGGTAAAATAATTTATAATCTACAAGTATGATGCTTAATTGAGTTAGTAGTTTTGTGTTTTCTTTAGGACATAAACTAACAAAACTTAACCTTTGGTAACCTTTGGATAATTAAGTTACTGGCTACCACTAGAAGGTAGTAGCTAATCCTTGATGGTAAAAAGCGAAAGAAATGAAAGTAAAAAAAAATTGCCTACAAACTAAAGGGTACCTTTGCAAGCGGTAAGCAAAGGCTATGAAGGAAAGCAAAGGGTTGGAAACTATAGAAAACAAATGAAGGACTTCTTGAAGTGCTACATGCGACATACCAACTCACTAGAGGACCTGCATGGCTTGAAGAGGAAGGACAATTATAGTAGAAGGACTACAGACCCCTTGGACAACATCCAAGAGTGTTGAAGGTATTGTAGAACCAAAGAGAGTAGCTACTCTTGTGTTTTGACCACTTTTCATGTCTACCCTCTCCACTTTCTCCCCATTACCCCTTGTATTATATTATTTATAGGAGGGTAGGTATGGTCTTAGGCAATAGACCCCTAACTACTTCTTTCTTGGTATGATGTATTACTTACTACTTGAATAGTTGTAATAAAATAAGCTAGTAAGGGTAGTTCTCTTGTGGATTAATAAGGTGTTGACCTTGCCCCCTAGTTTTATGCCCTAGAGGATAGTAATGATCAAGAGCCACAATTTCACCTCTTAACATTAGGGCTAGTTAAATAATTTAGATTAAAATAACCTAAAGTATAAAACCTATAATAACTTATAATAACTTAAAGTATAACTCAAAATAACCTAGTAAAGTAGTTTAAAATAACATAAGGTATAGCTTAAAATAGTTTAAGGTATTTAAAACATCATGAAAGTAAACCTATTTTAAATAATTAATTATAATAGTGAATTCTGTCAATCGATAATGAAACATGATGTTTACATAATGACCTTGTACTAAAATAATTTAAACCATAATGAAATCATTAAGGTGTAGGGAATCTATTTCACTTTTAAGGTCCCATAGTAATTTAGGTTAGTGAATTACACCTCACTTTTATACTAATGTTTAAAAATTTATGGGGTAACTTTTTTTTTTGGCAAAATGGTGTCAGATTTTGTCCTTTAAAAGGGCCTTGCATTGACCCAAGCAAGCAAATTGATCAAGGTTCATTAGACAAGGTTTTGCTAATGACCGAATATTGCTAGTTTGCATCGACTATTGAACTCCATATTACCACATCCATCGTTAATTCTACAATGGTTCTAATTGGTTCATCACCTAAACCTTAATCTTTACACTTCATGGGTTAAGTTAGGAAACCAAGTTCTAACATAAAACTTTGTGATGGTGCCTGAAGTGAAAGCATAGTAAGGTGGTTAAGTTTTGACATATTAAGTGGGACCTTTTCAAAGTCCCTTTTTAGTGTAGTTGAAAACTAGCTTAAAATAGGAATATTTAAATTATATTAAAAATGGGTCCATTCACAGTTGGGGTTGCAAAAAGGGAAAAGAGGACTTAAGGATTTTCTTAAAGATATTTTTTACAAATAACATTTACATGAAACAAATTTAAGATTAAAAAATTGAATAGTCCAACATAAGATGATTCATGTGTTAATGGTGATTTTTTGCAATCATACATAATTGTGTATGAATATTTTAGTTTAATGCCATAAATGTAGAAAATCCCAAAATGATTTTCAATGGACAACCAAACATGTTTTTTGACATGTTTATTTCTTGCACATGTGACCTGCATCTAAAGCTAAACATTTTGAACCCATTGAATGTAATTTTTTTATCAAATGGTATAAAAAATGATTCCTTTGCCTTGTAGCCCTTTCCTTCAAAGTTTCAAGACTTTGAAATTTTTGAATGATTTGGTTTTCATCAAGCTCATCCAATGAACATGTACTTTCATAAAAAGGGGCATTTTTTGTTGTACAAAAAAATTGAAATCAATTATATGATTTTATGCCTTCCTTTAGATTTTTTTTTAAAAAATGTACTTTAAACACTTTATTCCTTTAGTTTACAAGATTCAAAATGACATTAACATAGTATCCAATTTTTTTTTAAATTTATGAAACATCATTTTATCTAGTGGCATACAATAATCCATTGCAATTATAATAATATAAGATAAACAAAAATCCAAGGTTGTCTTTTGTAGTCCTTTCTCAATTAGATATTTCTTTTTGGCAATCATGAATGAACCCAAGTAATTTTTTTTCCATTTCCAATTTCAAGTCATGAAACTATAAGATTTATTTTTTAAATCATAAAAGATTTTTTTTAAATAATTATTCTTAAAATCTTTTTAAAACTTTTAAAATAATTATAGTTTTTATGATTTTAAAAAGTTGATAACATGATAAATTAAAATTACATTCCATTCATTCAATGGATCTTTAGTTTCTTAAACATAATTCATCCAATATCCCAAAGTTTCAAACATATAAAACTAATGCATTATAAGATAAAAGTCCATATCCATGAGTTTTGTAGAGTGCGATAAAATTTGTTGTCAAGATTCAAAAGTCCATTTCTCATTAAATATTTAGGATTTTTATGTGTTTTTTTACATTTTAAAAATGCCAACTTTTTTAGAATTACATATGTGAATCCTTTTTGGATATTTCAATGAAAATATTAACATTTAAATTTCAAAGAGATGTAGGGAAAACTTAAAATGTAATAGGTCTAAAAAACGATTACGTAACGTGCTTTCACCTTAGGCGAATCTGCACTCCAAGGTGCAAGTTTTTCGCTATTTTGTTTGTTGAGCTACAACATTCAAGTTTCTAGATCTATACCCAATTTAAAGATTCATCTCCTAGTTTAATGAAAGGGGGGAAAAGGTTGGCTGAATGGGGCATTTAATCACAAATGCCATTTTGGTTTTGAGTGTGTACATAATTTACTTAGAGTTGCTACAATATGCTTATTAAAGATCAATTGGAGGCGCAATCTAGAAATTGGAGCCAACAACAACAATGGCAATAAAGATTGTGCAGCCAATGGTCTATTAACAAGTTTTTCAATTCACAAACGTTAAGTGAATGGATGCAAGACCTACCTTGTAGGTTGCATCACGTTTGGTTCGAAAACTTTAATTCTAGAACTTTGGAACATTTGCTTTTTCAATTTAAATAATTAATGTATCTTCTATGTGTTTGTGTTTGTCATTTTCCTAAGGGGGCTTAATGTGTCAATCAACCAATGTTTATTGATTTCTCGAGTTCATTATCTGTGTCGGAGTGTTTGTCTATTGATGTCTCTAAGTCATTAAATCTTTCTTTGTCTCTATTTGTTGATTTTTTATGTTTGTTAATATTTGAAGGGGGTTCGGTGTGTCTCAATGTTTGTGTATGTCCATTTCTTAAATGCCTTTCAAAATTGTTCAATTTGTTTGTGTTTATGTATCCATTTATCAAGTTCAATAAAGGTTCCATGCACTAGAAGAAAAATGGTTATTAACAATTTATTTAATGCAACTACACTTGTGTCATGCAATTAATTTTAGTTGCATGGGACAAAAAAATAGTTGCATGAGACAAAAATAGTTGCATTAAACAAGTTGTTATTATTCAATTTTTTTCTAATGATGCATTTTTCAACTCTAACAAAAACCCACGCTTTACATCTCCTTTGTTATTAGTTTCAGATTCAACCATATTTAGCCCATGATATACTTCTTCAAGTGGGTCAAAATCACCTCTTGAAAAGGCTTGGAATCCTTCATTTTCCATAAATCTTGGGGGCTGTTCAAGTCCAAATTTTGATGTTCAAGGTCATCCTTTGTTGGTTGCTGATCCCTTTTCTTCTCCTCGTAATATTAGTATGCCTAATCCCACTATTCCTTCTCTTCTACTACTTTGAATCCCTTTGTTCCTTCTTTTTTTCTTGTAGCTATTGGGTTGCAAGATTTTCAAGACCATGAACCATATCATCCTATTGTTGATATGTCCGATTCTCAATCTAACCCACCTTTTAAGAAACACATGTCCATTAAGGGAAAAGTAGCAAAAAAATCATATGATAGGATTGGGAAGTTTCAAACTGAGTGGCGAGCCAAAATGCAACATGGGTAGAAGGCATTGTGTCTCAAGATGGATTGATTAACTTTGATTGAGAAAAAAGAAAAAATCATGGGTTGTAAATGGGATACATTGGCCAACGCATTATCCAATGGGATATGTCTAATCTACGGGTTGAGAAAGGGCAAAAATACACCCCAAAATATTATGCACACATGAAAAATTACAAATGGGTCAAAACAAGATAAAATATACCAAAAAAGTAGACATCTCCACTTTAACCCCGCGCCTCTCATATAATTACCATAAATTAGCATCAAATTATATGAACAAACGTGTCAAATAACATTTAATATCTCTATCAAGTTTATAAGAATATAATTATAAGAAAATTAAAAGAAAAATTTTAAAATAAATAAAAAGTACATTTGAAACTAATTGAAAAATGTGTTCAAACCTATTTTTTGGTTAAAAAATTTAATGAAATTGATATGTAATAAGTTAGGAAATGAATATCAACATATGTCTTAACAAGTCATCAAAAAAAAATCTATATCCTTTTTGTAAGAACCTACTTGACACCTACTTGAAACCAAAAGCTCAAAATGAAAAGTAAATGTCAAAAGTTACTTGTATTTTGAAAAGCCTAGTTAAAACCTACTTTTACAATTTGAAATATGAAAATCAATGCACATTAAGGTAAACATATATCATATTTAGTCATTGAAATGAAAATATTCAATGTTCCACAATTCTATATTGGGTTTTGTTCATATTTTAAATATATTTGCGTCTAGTTTTAACAAGTTAATCAAGTTGTTCACTTTATTTTGCTTACACCCAAATTGTATATGTAGAGATGTTCAAAGTCGATCTTGGCACAAGTGAATAGAACTATAGGGGAAGGGAGTCAGAAAATTGTTCAAATGAAGTCTTTGTTTCATATTTTGTTTCATGGTCATCCAATGTTGGAGTATGAGTCCTTGTATTAGTTCTTCAAAAATTTGAATGTTTCAAATAACCCCTCAATGCATTGGTCTAACATTAATGGCTAGGCTCTTGTTCAATCATGCATATCCAAGTCCAAGAGGCCATTATTAAGGCCATCCAAATTACTAGGTTCATAGTAATCTTGTGTGATGAGGTTACCACAATAGATAATGGTTCGTGGATTTGTGTTCATGCATATGTGGTTCAGTCTAAGGTTAGAATTCCTATTCTACTTCAAGTGGAATGAGTTGTGGATGGGTTAGGTAACAATATTTTTATTGAAGTTATAATGGCAACATTGATGAAATGTGGAGGGCTAACAAGGTAAAAGGTGGCAAAAAAATTGTTATGTTTTGGTGCAAATGGGGCTTCTGTTTTTCAGGGGGGGAACATAAGTGTCACAAAAAAAATAAAAATGCTTGGGCACTCTTTTCAATGGGTGTCCATTGTGTGCTTCATTGGATCAACCTTGCATTGTAGTCCTTGTTTAATTTGACTTTGTTTGCTTGATTGGAAGTGTTCATGGGAAATCTGCATTCATATTTATCACATTCTCCAAATCAACATTTGGAGTTTCAAAAAAAATTATGTTGCCATGGAAACCAAGGGCAACAAGATACTTAAAAATGTTAAGACACTAAATATCCATGCTTGATACATTCAAAAAGATCATGGCTAAATACAAATCATTGTTTGTAATCATGTAAGTTGATCAATTTTCTACACAAATGACTAAGGTGAATGTAATTAAATTATTCATTGTTTGCAATATTTTATGTGATTATACATTTATTTTTTTTCCCCTAGCTTTTATGTTTTTTTCCTTTATGAGTATCATAAATGGATTCGTTGTTTATGGGTGGAGGAACGTTGCTAGATAATTAGTCTTGTTGCAAGCAATGAGCAATAAGAAATTCAAATTACAAAATTTTATGCTATCAAATTGTGGTGCAATTTATTAGGTAGTTCAAAAAGTATTGAGGTTGGTGCTTTAGTCAAGAATTTAAATGGATTAGAATGAATTGTAAGATAAAATTTACAATCAGCCCAACTAAAAGGGAAGAACAAATATTGTTCATCGATCAACTCAACTCAAAGGGAAGAATGAACATTGTTCATCAATCAGCTCCTAACGAACTCTCAAGGGAAAATAAAACATCATCAATCATATCCTAGCGATCTCAAGGGAAAAGAAAAACATCATTCATCCACCATCTCCCAATAACAAACTCAAAGGGGTTTTATTGTTAAATTTGTAAGACATTGGTCACTAAAGGTATTAGGGTTGGACAATGGTAAATTATTCGGATTATTTTGATGGGACTACCATCTTCCCTGAGCTTGATGTGAATTAATTTCAATGGTAATGGACATAACCATAGTTCATGTGATTGATTATTCTCATTCTATGATTGAGTCAATTTATCTTCCAAAAACTAATGATTTGTAGTCTCATTAAATGATTTTATTATAAATTTTTACAACATGATTATTCAGGTCCTTGTTTCATTTAATTTAAATTGTTTAGTTTAATTGTGGCAATTTAAGTTGTCAATGAATGAAAAACTTTAGCCATGTTTGGCTTACTTTATTTTCATGTTGTATTTCTACATTAAATTCCATTTTGAGACAATTTGCATCATTTCAATTTGAGATAATACCTTGTGTGAAGTTTATGTCATTTAAAAAACATCGTGTACATGAATGAATTGCAACTCATTGTCTGGAATTTTATGATGTCTGAAGCTAAATATGCATTGATTTTTTTTGTTTGTTTGTATAAAGCTTTAGATTCCACATAACATGAATTAAACTCTACAACTCCGAAATTTGATGAAGTTTGTTTCTCTTATATAAGTCCAAAATCTGTTACGATTCAATAATGTTTAAAATTTTGATTGCATTAATTTTATTTAATTTTCTAATATTTCAATTTGATAGAATTTTTTGCTCGTGTACATGTCAATATGACCTTGTTCACGAACATACACCTTTTCCTCAAACTTGCCATTATGTTTTTGTTGATGGAAGCAATTGGTTTTTTGTTGAAGTTTGTGCAAAAAAAAGATGTTTTCATATCTGATTTCATTACAGCGGTAAAGGTGTGCCAAGGTTAGTTGTACAAATTATACTGTGATAGCAACACAACTTTCAATGGCGATGAATTTTGGTCATTGAACAGGTTGATGGTATGTGACCATCGACAAATCCACATGAAGTGGGTCACATACTATAACAATGATTCCATAAAACACTTTGCCTTCGCTCTGAATGGGGAGAAAAACTAGGCACATTGGGGTGCTGTATGTTCAAACATAGGTGCAGTGCTCACAGTGACACAAGCTACCTTGATTCATGTTTTCCAACTTGTAAAAGTTAAATGTAAACAGAAGTTATGACGTTTGAAAGTAAAAAGGGACCAAAATAAAATAAAATAAAATAAAAACAAAAAAATGTTTTGTAAATTAAAAAGCTTATTTTTTTTCTTGTTAAATTTTCATTAATCCTTTTTTTTGCATTTCAAATATGATTATAAGATTTTTGAATTAATTATAATTAATTATGATGAGAATATTATTTAAATATTATTACCTTGTTTAAATTAGTAATTAGTATAGGATGTTAAGATCTTTGTAGGTTAAATAATGTAACCTACTAACCATAAGTATATTAACATTATTAATAATATCAAAATAATAATAATAATAATTTATAATATTTATTCCTGTTTATATTATTTATTAATAATAAATAATAAATAATAATAGTAATAAATATTTTATTGATTTTAATAAAATCTTAGTACCTTTGATTAACTTTAGTTTTTGAGTAATAATATTATCATATTTATTAATTATGAATAATTATATTTTAAAAATTTATTTGCATTGAATACCATACCCACTAGTCAAAATTGGAAAACAAATTTGAAATATTAAATTTTTTCAACAAAAAGGGTCAAGAATCCCTATTCATTAATATTCCAGAATTTACATTTGTATTTTCAATCAAAAAGTGGTAATCTAATGACTAGTATGGTAGTCATTTGTTGTTAAGTAGTTCAGAGTTCGATTCTTTAGGTTTTTAGTATTTTTTTTCTAGAATAAAAAAATTGTATTCAATTTTAGAATTAATTCACATCAAACTATAGTGGTAGATATCATAATGTTTTGCTCAACTAATTTTTTTGGGTCAAATCTGGAAAAACTAAATATATTTCGAAATATGTATTGATTATATCAAATGTGTCAAGTTATAAAACTCAGTTTTGACATAAACAAAACCATGCAAGTTAAACATTATGTGAATTTGATCATTCATAAAATTTTATTAAAATCAAAATTATTATTTTAACTTAAAATTTATTTGAAAAAATTAGGCCCATTTACAAATCACACCATGAAACACTATTTAGTTTTTAAGAGAATAAAAATGAAAATTTCCACTATATATTCATAGTTGAATATGATAAAACAAATTACATCAATCAAACATGATTCATCGTAATAAAAATAACTTCAATTTTTGAAACATAGGTGAATTTTAAATACACTTCCCTCACAAAGTGATTTGAATTTTATGAATTATGTTTGGCGTATTACATGTTTTGGTTTTTTTTTTTCAAATAAACATTCATTTTTTATATTTGATCTTGAAATGCATTCCAAAATTTTGATGTGCAATAAAATGACCCATGGCCAACTGCTTTGTCTTGAATTTGTACACCTCAATGATTTTTGACAACCTAATGTGGCAAATTGGCACTAGTTGATGCATTTAGATTACATTAATTCACTCCTCAAATTGTGATTAGGGACATTAGTTACAATTTTTAACAAGTGATTTTTGGAGTGTTTCATATTCATTATATTCATTTCAAGTTTATCATAGTGTTAAAATTATATTATATTTCAAGCATTATTGTAAAACATATCACACATTTTCAACATTAGCTTTATCTTATCATTTTATTGTGTTTGTGCCTTGGGGCTTAGCTTGGCCTATTTCAATAACTTTTTGTGATTCAAGCTTTATTATTTTCCTCCATACTGTTTCTAGATTTGTAGGTTGCACAATCTTTACCCATTTTCTCTTTTGTGAAATTTGATGCATTACATGTTTTTAAAAATTATGTTGTTAAAATTAATATAATTTAGAGTTTATATATATATATATATATGACATCTCATAACCTACCTCAATGTAGGACATAAAAACATATATTAGGATTGTTATTACTAATCATAAAAAATGGTATTTCAAGTTTCATATTTGTCATTTATGGATGAAGTTCTTCCATGACCATCCATAATGGGTATTTAGGAAGGTATTTGAAAAAAACAAATTGGACAACTTGAGCCATATGGAAGTTTTGATCTATGGAAACTTCCATGAGCTAAGTGCCTAAATAAATTTTAAAAAAATAAAGATCCTTCCTTCATTACTTTTAATCTATTCAAACACCGATACAAAAGATGGTTTTATGTTTAATCTTGTTTATTTTAATTCATGTTTTAAGCTTTCCATGTTATGAATGAAACTAAATTTGAGTATTATTTTGCATATTTTTTGCCTTGTTTTAGGCGATGTTTTGTGTGTGATTAAACTTAGGTCTAAATTGTTTTTGTTATAGTTTGACCTAGTTCTTGCAAGTTGATAATGTCTTGATTGTGGTTACTTTATCTAAGTGAAAAATATTTAAATCCCTTGTAATTCAATCATTAATATATATTTTAAAATTTAAATTTAATAAAAATTACATAAATAATCATGTCAATTATTTTTAATATGTTTTTAATTCAATTTCAAATTGTCATTCAAGTGCATGGCCTCCTAATAAAGCACTTAGATTGATTTCTTGACATTAGGTTAACCTTTCACAAAAACTCTAAGGAAATGGGGACTTAAATATGTTTTGTGCCAAAGAATATAAAGTGTCTATTGTAATAAGGGAACATTATTTAGGCATAACAAGCAATGTTAAAATAGGTTCAATAGAATTTTCGAAGATATTCTTTCACCTGTGAAATCTACAAGAGAAAATTGGTAAGAGAAAGAGATTAATAAAACAAAGTTTGAAACTCTATCAAAGAAAATGGACATTTCACAACTAACACTTGAATCAACTCGGACTTCCAGGGTGCCAAAATAAGAGGAATTGGACAAATTTGTTGTTAATTTTTTTAATGGTTATGGAATTATGTCAACTGTATTCAGTCATTTCATTGTCAAAATATTGCATACTATGGTAAAAGGTTACTTAAAATTCCTAATACGATAAATTGAGGACAACAATTTTAATTAATTTTAAATTTTGATTTAATTCCAGATTTGGGAATTAGAAATCAACTTGGGTGGTACCAATTTTATTACAAGTTATGATGACCAAAATACATATTATGTACAAAAACTTTCCTCATTATATTGTATAAAATGGATGTGTACCTCGAGGATTGGATTTCATTTTTCAAAACACATAAAACAAGGTTGGGTCCCTATGATTATGAAGGAAGTGAAATGAAACATAAATTTATTACAAATACCATTATGGTCAATTATTCATTCATAGCTCAATTCATAATGTCGTTGTCTAGTCTTGAGGGCAAAGATAGCAAGATAATTGTGGGTATATGAAAATGTAAGGAAAGTAATGACATGGGTATTTGAAGAGTACAAAATAACGTATTCCTCATATTGGAAGGCAAGCTAATATTAAACAATAATTGGCCTCTTATAGAAATATAGAATGACTTTTTTAATTTAATTAATTATTTATTTTTAGTTCAAGAAAAAATGGCAACACAGAGTTGGTGGAATGCTTATGGATGTGGGACTATGCAATTGTGAAAACTTTAAATGAAGATTTTTAATCAAATTAATGTTTCATGTGATTACAAATTGGAGTAGAGTTGAGTTCATCCATCTTCACCACAATTGGTTGGTGTAGTGCACCCTCTCCTCCATCATCCCGTCCATCATTCATTCGACATTTCATGATCAAACATTAACAATTGTAGTCACAACACCTTCTGTTAAGGTGTTCACATCTTACGTCAATATATATACATCTTTAGACCTGAAATCGGAATAAATGTTGGATGAAAAATAGAAAAACAACAAGACAAATATTCTTATTTGAAGGCAAGCAATACGGATTATGGGATTCTTAAGATGGATGACAATGGTGTTGTGAAGAGGTCAGATGGATGAATGGATCCCATGGATGATCATACTCAAAATGGAGAGGGAGATGTAATCATGTGGCAAAATAAAAAATCCTCGTGGAATTTGCACTTATCATATGGATGACATATAATGGATGATGTTCCTATTATGGGGATACATGTTGGACATAGATGAATTTCCAACCATTTCCCAACCTGTGTTTAGACTATGACATATGAGGAGAGCAATACAAATGAATGAATAAATGAATGGAATTATGGACTTGCATGGATCATGGATATAGATGAGCTTCGGGGGATGGCACAGGGGTGGGATGGTGCTTCCATGCAATAATTGGCGGGTGTAAGTTCGAAGGGTTGAATTATTGGAAAGATCTAGAATGGGGGGCCCCCCTTTCTAAGTTCTTCTCCATTTGGAAATATCCCGAAACTTATAACAACAAAACCCACAAGTCGATTCACTTGAATTTCCAAATTCAATTCCACATGATTTGATTTGGGGGCCAAATTGATGATGCTCTAGGTTGACAAACTACAAGTAAGGATTTTATGCACAAAGAGAGAGTGTAATTTGTGGATTTGAAGATGCCAAATTAAGCAACACTTGTCCTAAAAGCTCTGAGGAGGTCATTTGCACATTAATTGATGAAAACTTGCCAATCATAAATAAATCAAAGCACCCCAAAAAAAGGGTGAATACAAGGAACAAAATGGAAGGACCCACATTGAAGAAGACAAAAAAGAACCCACCAAAGAGGGCTAATCACAAGGGGAACACTAATTGGGTTTATGAGAAATGCAATTTTTGTTGCCTGGGAGATGGTAGGGGGATGGACCCCTTATTCGTTCCCATTACTTATTATACATCATTTGAGTGAAATTCATTCCTGTTTAGCTAACTCAAGTTACTGTTGGAGTTACTACCACGGTTGAACTTGTTGAGGGTAGAGCAGCCCATCACCGAACACTTTGGCAAATCTTCCTCAATTCTTCTCCATTTTGAGTGATTTAAAATGTTATAGGAGCGTCTTCTCAAGCTCTACAAATCATCTTTGAAATGCAAAGCCAAAGCAGCAGCCCAAAAAGAGCAGTAAAGAAAATACATTTTTTTCAAATTACAAAACGTGTTTTTTTTTTTTTTCATTTTTTTTTCATTTTGACCCCTCTTACTTTATCCATGTGTAACTTTCTCACTTTTTATTCAAATTGAAAATTTTAAATTGCATTGAAATTGTCATTTTAAGCTCTACAAATCATCTTCTAACTCTAAAGGCAACAGAGTAATATTTACTTGGAGTTTTTGAGAGAATTGGAAATAGGCTATGAGGTGTTCAGTGAACAATTTTTTGTAAAAACGACCCTCCGAGTCATTTTTGCCAATTTTTAGTGTGATAGATGGGAGCCAAGAGGAGGGCTCCATCTAGTCTTTGAACACCACAAACAATGGGGTCCTCCTACAAAAACAGCGAGCAAATTAGTGTTGGGCGGATATAACAATTTTTTAAAAATTCGCCAGTTTCGGTTATTCACCTATTTGTTATCCATTGGTTCCAGTTATTATTATTTTATTTAAAAATCAATTGTAATATCCTTTAAAAGTATCATAAAAAAATAAAAATCTAATGCCAGATTTCAATATGATTGGATATTTGTCACCATTAATATCTACTGAATAACCTAACATTTTGGATAACAAGATAAAACAAATTTTTTTCAAATTTTTTTTACAAATTACAAGTTCAAAAGTTCATCTCGCTCAAATTCACCTTCATATTAATCTAATTATTCCTCTAAGGCAACATTAGCTTCAATCAACTCTATCAAACTAGAAGGTGAACTACAACCCACCTTATAATCATTAGGTCAATTTTTATCAACAAAAATTATCTTATTTGAATTATTTGATTGTAAGCGACATCTCCTCAAATTTGTAAAAATTCCAACCAATGAAAAAGTTATTTTAGTTTCTATTTGAGAACGAATAATGCCAAGAATTTGACAAGCAACAATTGCCACAATTGAAAAAAGGGATTTGTGTTTCGCCCACCACTCTAAAAAACATCCACTTGAAACCTTTTAAACATCATCAACTCCTTGTTCACCACATCCTTTGTTGGTTCATTTATGCTAACGGAGATCTCAAAAATGTCCAAGCTACTTTTTTCATTAGTTTGCATATTTGCCACAGGTCCAAATTCTGCCATAGGGTGGAGGATGTGGTAGTGACTCAAAACCATAGGAAATAAAGATCGTTGGTCATATTTTTCCATAATGAAAACAACTTGCTTTCAACTAATAAAAATGAAACCAACTTCAAACTTCTAAATCTAAGGTCTAACATTAGGGACAACATGTTATGTGTTTTATTTCTTTCATACTTTTTAAAGAATGAAAGAAAACCATTTGAAACGCCACATATTTCTCTTTTAATGTTAGATACAAACAATGATAATTCCTAGGTTACAACAAAATCATCATCAATTAAATCCTGCAAGTTAGATGAAATTCCAAATTCTTCTTTATGTTTTAGGCTCATAATGATTATTACATTCAAAGCATAAAAAAAAACCAATGCCCACAATATTAGTTCAACACATAAGCACTTATAATTGAAAACAAAACATCAACAATTATTTAAAATATGTGCCAAATTAAAGGTGGAGGGACATGACCAGTAATCTTCACTACAGTTTGATAATTATAACAAAGGACAATTGCTACCTTGAATTGTAATTTTTTTGAAATAGGATGATTTTACTTGCAAACTTGCATAAGTAGATCAATGAGTAGCAAAACAACTTACAATGAAAAAATAAAAATAAAAATAGAGTTACAAAAATGGAACAAAAAATTAAATGTTTAAAAACCAAATTAACATTGTTTTCATTGGAATATTTACTTTCCTATGTCTTGAACCAACTTTAATGTAAAGTTTATTCCATTCTTGATGACCTTTACCAGGTTTCTTTTGCTAAGTAATCCATTTATGCAAATCTATTTGGGCATATTTAATAGACACATATTTCAAATTCTTACAAACTTTGTCATCAATTGTGGCATATTGGCACGCTTTGGAAAAAACATGACCAAAACAAGTTCCTTGAAAACTTTCTTCCAAACCTAAGGTTTCACATTTAAGAACAGATGTCAAAGCATTGGTCAATGTATTTAAATTTGAACCTTCATCCTTCACATATGCTATGATCTTATTTCTCAAGCCATATGCATTTAAAAGTTAATAAGATTTTTAGCCAATGTTTGTCTTATAATTTTAGTAACTTAAAACAAAAAAAAAGTAACATGTTTTGGGTTCCAATTAGATCCCAAAATTTTTATGACCAAAACAAACACATCATGTGCACTTTTGAACATCCACAAATCAAACTGGCAATAACATAACTATAATCATTTAACAAAGGAAAAAATATGTTTCCTTAGTTTTCTCTACTAATTTAGGCAAAACAATGTTTGAAAACAATTTTCAAAAAGGGAATTTCACACAAGGAAATAATGTAACACTAAATGTTTTAACCACACGCTCTCCACAAATTACAAAGGCAAGTGACTTTTCATTATTAAAATTGCAAGATTCTCCACAAAAATCTTTTGATCCACATCATTTTTTTGAAAGGATCTTTTGGAATGAAAAATTTCAGATATGGAAAATTGGAAATAAGAGACCTTTTCTTTGCATATTGTTTTTAAATATTTTCTTTCCCTTGATTATTAATTTTTTCTTGAAATCTTTTATAAATTGTTGAATGATTTACATCAAGATGTTTATGCAGACATGTTATGCCACTTGTTTTATTATCAAACCTTTCCTTAACAGTTTTCTTGAATTCATAGAAACAATAGGTTGAAAATGACACAATAAATAATGCATCGTTTGAAGAACATCTAAGCTTACTTTTGAGTTATCATTAACACAATAAAAATACCAACAAAGTGCATTTCTATTATGAGGACACCATTTTTGTCTTTAAGTCTACAACTATTGCAAAATCCATTTAGTTTTCTTTTCATAAGATTTTCTTAACACTCTATTTCCTTAAGTTTGTAGACTTGGATTTTGCTTTCTTCCCTTGATTAACTTTAGTTTCATCATTTATGCATATTATATATTTTTCAGTTTGCATTGTATGATTATTAAATTCATTTGACCTTTCCATCTTTCACAATTGTCTTACAAGGCTAAATGGTGGAGAAAACTAAAAAAACAAATACAAAGTTTTATTGTGTGATGTGATGATAGTCCTTTTATGCAAAACATTTACAAGTAAGCAAAGATAGAAAACTGTAAAACAAACAAAGATATAAAATTGTAAAGCATTTACAAGCAAGCAAAAAGATAATATTATAAAACAAATATGTAAAAATATAAAACAATCAAAAGTACAAGTGTTTATGTTTGTCTCCAAAACAATTTGTTACAAGCCTTGCACCACAAACCACAAAAAAAATGAACAAAAGACATGAGATAAAAAACAAAAAAATGAAAATAAACAAAGGAAAAAAACTTATTGAAAAAATATAGGTTTTTGATTCTTGACTCATGACCACTCCTAATTCCTACAAGAAGGAATGCAAGGAATAATACAAGATTTTTCAAAGAATAACAAAACACCAATAATAACAACACGAAGAGAACAATAGTAGCACAAAAAACTTGTACCTGAGATATGAAAAGAGCTGAAGAAGAGAGCAACCGAAAAGGAAAACAATGCGAAAATGAGAACAGAAATGCAAAGAAAAACTAAGGAGAACAAAATAATGTGAGGACAAGAACCCAACAACATGAGGAGGAGAAGAAAGCAACGTGAAATGGAGAGCTTAGCAGTGTGAAGAGGAAACAATAGCACAAAGAGGAGAGTAGAGCAGCAAGAAAAGGAGAATAGAGCAACGCAAAAAGGAGACAAGAACAACACAAAGAGGAGACTTGAATAACGCAAAGAAGAAATAAGAGTAGCGTGAAGAAGAGACCCAAGTAATGTAAAGACAAAAAGCGAAATAAGGAAAAGGTAGGGCTTGAGCTAAACTTGAGCCCCATTTTATTTTAAATTTAGGGTTTTTGTTTTTTTTAGGTCTAATAGTGGCACCCACAACATTTTTTTCCCTTGTAATGGCCTACACCAATGCCCACAACTTTTTTTTCCTTGTAATGGCTTACACTAATGCCTATAGTTTTATTTTGTACTTCTAACAACCTACACGTCTACGGTCTACATCTGAAACGTAAACCCCTTTCATATCCATATCCGGGCAAGGATTTAATATTCACCTTGGATATCATATTTTCAAAAAAAACAAATTATCCAAATATAATATTACCGAATATCATTATTTTGAGATCCAGAATTAAGGATATCATTACAAATATCAAATATCTTGATATCCTGAAAATTTCAAAAATGTTATTGGGAGTGATATTCGGTCATGATATCCAGATTTTCAGGATATCAAGCCCAACATTGGAGCAAACCCTACCTTAAGTGATTGCTCATGGGCTGTTCTACCCTATAGTTCTTGTCTACCACTTTATCTTTGAGCCCACCCAAGATAAGTAAAAGTCATGAGACTACTTTGATTTCCAGTACAGTTCATGCCTTCAGAACACCTCATGCTTCTTCAGAAGTATTCACCACATCTATTACACCTTTTGAAAAAAAAAAAAGGTTAAATCAACAAAGAACTTCAACACCAATAAAAGATTCAGATTTTGAGCCAAGCTGAACCTGTGAAGGGAAACAATGCTATACTTGATGGAAAAAACTATCAACCAACCAATTGCAGAAGACAAAAATTAAATTTTAAGTCTAGTATTTTGAGAACCAAAATGTATGTAGTTTTCAAATGAAATTAATGTTACCCAGATTTAGGATAATTCCCTAATAACAATGCGTTCCCCCAAATAAGCGCCCCTGGGCTCCAAAACGCTTATTTCAGGAACCCCGGTGCTCTAAGGGCGTTGCCCAATGTAAAGCACTCTGGCTCAAATATTTTATTTTTCATTTTTTATACCCATTGAAAAGCACCCTGGCTGAAATATTTTATTTTCATTTTTATACCCATTGAAAAGCACCCTGGCTGAAATATTTTATTTTCATTTTTATACCCATTGAAAAGCACTCTGGCTCAAATATTTTATTTTCATTTTTATACCCATCGAAAGGCACCCTGGCTGAAATATTTTATTTTTAATTTTATACCCATTGAAAGGCACCCTGGCTGAAATTTTTCTTAAAAATTTTTATACCCATTGAAAGGCACCCTGGCTGAAATATTTTATTTTTATTTTTATACCCATTGAAAAGCACCCTGGCTGAAATATTTTATTTTCATTTGTATACCCATTGAGTTTTTTTTTTAAATTTTATTATAAAAACGTCCATTTGTCTTTTAGAAACAGTCAACTCAACGTGAGGTTGACTTAATAATGGAGGAAAAGGGTTGGGTGACTTGCTGGGATGCTGAGAAGAGTTGCACCTCAGCAGAACCCGCCTTGGGTGAACTAGCACCCAGGATGAAGCTACCATGGTTAAAAATCGCAAAAAACCCATTTAAATTCTTTCTAAATATTAGAAATAATATCCCAGGCCTAGACTAAATCAGAGTCTCAGAGTTTGAAATCTAACTTTTGGAGCTTAATATGGCCATTAAGAGGCCTTACTTGGGGAAGCACCCCCCTCAACTCCACCTTGGGAGAGAGGCTGTTTCGTTGGGGAACACCCTCTCCTGGGGCTTTTAACCTACACATAAGCATTTCCTTAAAACAATTTGCCTTTTCATCCAGCTATTCCCAGAAGCTTCCCCATGTAATAATAAAAGAGTCTGGCCCTGTTCCCAATGAGTCCCAGGCTTCCTGGACACCCATTGTAGTAGTAGTGTCTCATTCACCTCCTCACATCATGAGCTTCTTGGATATCCCCAGAGGAAGTTGCCCTCAAGCCATTTTTAGACTAAAGTATCATCAGCTCCTAAGCTGTTTTCTGGGATTGCAGCATATGTGGCAATTTTGTATCTTCCTTCCATGGAAGAAGAAGAAGAAGAAGAAGAAGTGTCCAGTGTCCACAATATCTTTCTAAAAGGCAAAAAAAAAAATCCAAGTCCAAAGCATTAAACCTACGAAACTTCACAAAATTGAACATTTTGAAAGCTGAATTGTCCCTATAATTTGGTATGTTGAAGGCAACTTTCACTTAGTAGGGAGATTCAAGTTGTTAAACAAACTGAGTTTGAATCTAGATTCAAGTTGTAGACAAAGTCAAATTTTGCTAGATTTCTATACATGGTTTGGGTTCAAGTAGGTAGCCAAGATTATTAAAGGATGTTTAGAAGAAAAAAAATTACTTCCAAAATGTAGCTTGGTTTACGCCGGGTTAAAGGCCATGGGTGATGGGCATTCCTGAAATGCAGGGCTAGGCTTGACTCCGTCTCCACCCGTAGGCACCCCTATTTTTGGAAATGCCCCCACCCTAAACTTTACAATTAGATTTTACCTCCTTACAATGCAAGCAATTATGTGTGATCACACTCATCGAGAGAGCTTAATTTGAATTCCACATACCATAGCCTAGGGTCAGTTTCCATGTTGACCCAAAAAATAAATAAATAAATAAATAAATTTGAAAAATTACATATTTTTCCATCATTTACTATAATATTGTGAATCGTGATATGAGTAATGAAATATTATTCAAGAGTGTAGTAGCCCTATGATAATTATGATGATTTTCAACATATCAATTTCATATTTTCATAAATTTTCATTTTCACTATTTTTAAGGATTATTTTTCATGAGGAAACGGACTTTAAGGGTAAGGTAGGCTAGTGGAGGAGACCTTTCACCCCTCACTCAACAATGCTCACCAACCCTACAGGACCAGAAAAATCTTACAAAAGTTCAAAAGCAAAAAAAGCAAAACACAAAAAAGGCGAAAGCAGGCAAGGGGTATGGAACCATGGACTAGGTAGTTAGCTAACCCATATGATTAGGAAGAAATTGGTGACCCGACTCAACAATAAACCAGAGTTGGGAGTAGTTGGTTATACGCCCCAGAGGGCCTGGATGTCCTAATGGGAACATGTGAGTGGATGGTTACATTGGAATTAATATTACTGATAGTAAATAATATTACAAATTATTGATATATATATATAGAGGGAAAATAAGATGTGTTGGAAAAATTAGGTTTAATTAAGTAAAAACTCTTCAACTACTACCCAGGGTGAAAAAATAACCATACCCTAGTAGTACCTAGGCTGGTTTGGCATCAAAGTGCCTAATAATTAATCATTTTTGGTCTGTGGCATTCAGCAGTAAGAATATTATTAATTTGGAATTTAGTAAATAATCAAGCTTTGTGCTTTAGAGCTTCTCCTTCAGATTTTTGGCCACACAGCAGATTTTTTTTCAAAATTTTCAGAAATTTGAAAAAGTAATTAATTAATTAGTGGAAAAACCTGCCTAGTTATTTTGGAATAATAATCATAATAAATTCCAGCATTACCTATAGGCAACCACCAATTGTCCAAAGGTTTGTTTGTTTTTTTTTTTTTTTTTTTTTTCAAAAAAAAAAAAAAAAAAATTGAATTTTTTTTTTTTTTTTTTTTTAATAAATTTTATTTTTTGATCCCTCTTTTCCTCTAATAAAAAAAAAGAATGTTTAGGCATTTTTTTCTCCAATCTAATTTAAGCTTGGCGAGAGTAGTATTCTACAACTAATAATTCATTTATTTTTAAACCGA
>Ga0116227_10001692_pt1 | contig 49872 bp, 37 predicted proteins | sample S1TSphgellanicum_FD_89693 | JGI IMG/M metagenome (GOLD analysis project Ga0116227, IMG submission 89693) | Host-associated microbial communities from peat moss isolated from Minnesota, USA - S1T2_Fb - Sphagnum magellanicum MG | ecosystem: Host-associated > Plants > Peat moss > Unclassified...
CAACATTGTATCATTTATAACTAAAAATGCATATCCAATACAATCATAATACTAATGCAATATCATTACAATATGGACATAATGTGAATACAACATGGCAAACAACATAAATACAATGCAAATTATATCAATTATCATTGAAACAATACCAAAATTAAATCAATACAATCTAAATTGTTTCAATGCCTAATTTACACGAACAAAGCACTAAACCTTAGACATCTTGTAAAAGTATTGTGAAAGCACTTAAATAACACTAATACAAAGGGGTCCCCACTTTGTGATGGTTTTATTAACTTGGTGACCACCAAGTTCAATTTATTTCAAATTATCTTTCAGATTTAGACTATCCTTTAATGTTTCTAGAAAAAATATTCTTTTCACAATGGATTTTTCATTTCAAGCCCGTTGAAGAAATTATGAGAAGTGTTTTGACAACCCAATGGCCACAAGGTTCAATTTGTATTTAAAACATTTAATAAAGTTTGTTTAGTTGTTATGTATTAATTTATATAAAATTTCAAAATTTTCAACTTCTTTCTTTTTTAACTAGACTTGTTATGTAATCTGGATTTTTTCTATGCTACAACTTCTTTTCCTTTTATTATAGGCCTAGTGGCCTTCACACCTCAAGGTTCAATTTGGATTCAATACAATCATGTATGTTTAATCTTTGTAAAGTGTATTTCATTAAATTGACATCCTCTAAATTCTTTTTTTTTTGGGTTAAAGAACCTCAGATGGTGTCCACAAGATTTAATTTGTATAATTTGGGATGTAAATTGTAAATTTTCTTCAAGAGCTTTAAAGTTTCCTTGTTGTTCCATGTCCTAGTGGCCACCAGGTCATTAATAAATTGAAAAACTCAAAAACATAACATTGTAAATTTTCTTTTTGCATTTTCAAACTTTTATAAATTCTGAAGTTAATTAAATATGTGTTTTTTTGCCAAAAACAAATTAGTAAAAGAATCAAGAAACATTATTTTCCTATTTTTCCTAATTTGTTAACCTAAGCCACCTTTTTCATCTCTTGTTTTTTTTACTCCTTGTATTGATTCAAAGTAACCCCATGTTCATTAACATGTTTCTTCATATTCATGATGCCATGTGTAGGGTTATAAGAAAGAATATTTTTTTTGGATCATGTCCTGTTAGGTCCAAATTTTTCAAAGTGTACCAAAATCTTGTCATAATGTCACCTTTCTCTATCTTTTTTACCTAGTCCTTTTTTACCATGTAAAGACACATTTATGGATGATTATGATGGAATTTATAATTGTAATGGTTTAAAATATAGTCCTTTTGAAAATTTTAATAATTTTTGATTCATTATTTTTTATGGGGTTACAAATATAAGGTAAAAAAGGATTATAGTAAGGATTAAGCCCTTTTTGTCCTGTGTGGTACACCTTAAATGATTTTCACCTTGTTGCTATTAATATTGGAAGTTTGAACCATGGTGTGGCACAACATGCACTTCATGCTTTGGATGAATTGGATTTGGACTTGTGTAGTTGGATTGTTTAACACAAAAATGCCCAAGCAAGGGAGACGTAGCTATGGGACTCCAACATGTCTAATTTTTTTGCAATTTAGCAAATAGAGCACCCCATGTTTCTTGTTGAGCACCGACCCTTGAAATCAATCCCTTAGTCATTGTCGAACTATAACATCAAATGTGCTAGCTCTTTGGATTAACTTGCAAATGATGTTGATGACATTAGTGAATTGTTATGATGAGCCCTCCCCATGAAATGTTTTGCAATCAATGTTATAGTAAGCATCAAAGTCCATGGAGGGATATGAGAATCAATACTAAGGTGATGTAAGACTTCAAGAAACCCTAACGATGGGAACTTTCGCAAAACATATAAACCCTAAGCTTCACATGCAAAGCATTATGACAATGATAAAAACAATTAGAGATACCCACAACAAGGAAACCAACCACCAAAGTAACAAGATCACAGGAACACAAATAGGCATTTTATTTCGTTGTCTATTAACTTGTGACATTTGGAATCATTAAAGAAAAAATAACATAAACACATAAAATGGAATACCAAATAAAAGCTCATGAATGAAGAATTTAACAAAAGCTTACATAGCTTGGGCTTTGAAGAAGTTTGGGCTTTGAAAAAGCTTGCACAATAGTCCAATTGAAGTTGAGTGTAGGTGCCAAAACAAAAAGAGTTATACCATAATTGATAGCCATTGTTGCTTTTAACTCTCAACTCTCAACCTCACAACATTACAACTCAAAGCACATAATCATGGCAAGATTTCAATATAGGAGAGAAGGCAACTCTAAAAGTGCAACACTAGTATATATGCACTCTTTGAACCCTAAAACCATGCTAGTCAGCTCCTTGGCTTGTTTTTGGTGAAATACATACTGTGGGTAAGCTAATATTGAACTGGTAGGAGATGGATGGATACTAGACTGATCAAGTTTGCAATACCAATGTTGATATCAATGCATATACCATGGCACAACCTATATACCAAACCAACACTGGTTGGAACGCACTATGCATTACTCAAGTGCATAAATCCAAACTTGACGTTTAGTTTTCCACCTTGGTAGCCTGTCCTGCTAAAAATAAATCTCCTATAGGTAACCAGGTAGGTAGGACAAGAGGTGGCTGCAAGATAATTAGGTGAATTTAGATGGGTGATACAAAGGTAAGCCCTAGTGGGTTGTTAATAGGTTGGTAGTCAGAACAACAACTGAGGTAACTACTGTGATTACATAGGGAACTTTAACCTAATGTGTTTCCTGTCCACCCACCATCCATCCCTTGTGGTGCACTGGTGGCTGTTAGTTAACTCCAGCGATACCAACCTATTTCTAAGAACACACTTTGCCCATTTTTATGATTTATGAACATGACCCATTGATTCTTAATTCATTTGAGTGATGCACACAATTGTATAATCAAACTCTTTATCATGAAGTGTCTCCAATATATATTCCTGTGAAAATCACAAGCCCTTTAGCACACATAGCTGGGTGAGTATTGCCCATCTTCTTTACCACCTAACATCTAGGGTGAAAGGGACTACCTCATGAGGAATCCTAGTTGCCAACCAACTAAACTACCCGGCACATGCCAGTCACTCTTACCTTTTTCTCAAATCGACTATTTAAATTGGCAGTGACCTGATCTACTTGGAATATTGGACGCTCTTTACGTGACCAAGTGGAGACTGACGTTCCTGTTACACGTGATTGGAAATTGCATACAAATCTAATCTAAAGGACCAGAGTGGAGCACTTGAAAGAAAATTTAGTTTGCCATTGAATACAAATCGAAAAACATTGTGAGATGAAGTCAAGGTTTGCCTATGACGACTGGATGAGAAAACTATGCGACTTCATTAGTTGAGAGATAACCTTTGTCTGCAATTGATTTACAACCCAGAACTCATAACCAGGATGGATGGTTTAGGGGGCCTTCAACTGAAGTTTGTTGCCTCCAATGAGATGGAAGAGATTTTGTAGTCTGTGTAGGATTTGGGACACAATTTTGGCTTGAATTGGGAACCAATTTATAGTGTGACCTAGTTGTACTCTCTAGGTTCTTTTCTTATCTGGTTCATGTTGCATTTAAATTACCTAGCCATGTTACAAGGTTTCAAAACTTTTCACATGAATCACTTTGTTTGAACCTGCCATACAAGGCAGAGGCATGGCATGACAAGTTGCGCATTACATAATCACGCAGTTTATAGTTATGTCAAAATGTGTGAGCCAAGTAGTTGTAGTTGTATGGTATGTTTGGAAAATTCAATTGAAGAATTCAACAAGTCATATGGTAACGCCCAGAGTCACATCCACAGGCTGATGGATGGCCTTTTTGAAGCCACTCTATGATAAACTAGGCAAAAGGGTGTCATTTTAGCCTTGCTATAAAAGGCATTGAGTTTTTTTTTACCACACAAATCTAATATATAGCAGTACAATTCAGAAACTTATAAATTAAATGGTAAATTTGTAATATGCCACTTACCCTTTACCTGGACTGAGAAGTTTCTATCTTGAAGAAAAAATTGTGCTTTTTCATATTTTGGTTTTAACCAAAACGAGGTTGACCACACTACCTTCACAATAATGGTTATGTCGGTTGATAGCCTTAGTTATGCCACAAGTAGAAGATGGCAGTTGGAATTGTAATATAGATTTTTGACAATATTATAACTTCTGTTTCAAAGATGTGATGTCTTCACATGGGTAATCATAATATGTTAGTCAAGTAGATACATTTTGATGTATTATAGTAGTAAATGCATGGTGAAGTGTGTAGATAGTTATATATAAAACTATATCTTGCTCGCATTATGAAACCCATAGATCATCTTTTTATTTGTTAATTTGCACAAAGCAAATTAATCATGTATGATAATTAATGATCATATTTATAAACTCTATTCCTTGTGTCATTTAAGGAGAGACTTCTAAGCCTTTCATCACCGAAAGGGAGGTTCTAAGAGCTTGAACTGCTTTGAGATGTTTTCATAGGGTCAAAGGTTATTTAGATTAAATTTTTATTTCGAGCATTGATCAATATGAACATGAGCTTTTGAGGTCTATGGACCCAAGTATACTTTTTGCTATTGTACAACAAAAAAACATCACTAAGCAGATTAACAATCAACTGATTACCTTTTGTCAAAAATTTACACATGGGGAATACGGTTACAAGGCTGAAATTCAAAGGAATTGACGGGGGCTTGCACAAGCGGTTGAACATGTGGTTTAATTTGATATAATGTGCAAAACCTTACCAACCTTTGACATATAAATAAGTTGGCTTGTCCTTAACAGGATGGTATGAAAACTTATACATGTGTTGCATGGCTATTGTCAGCTTGTGTCGTGAAATGTTGGGTTAAGTCCTATAACGAGCGTAACCCTCGTTTTGTGTTGCTAAGACATGTGCTTTAGATTAAAAGGTCAATTATTAACTATTTAAGACTGATGAAGACCATGCCATTGAAAAAGGATACCATAATGTCGTGTGGCTACGATCATACACATTTGTTCAAGGGTACTTCAGCGAGCATAGTTTTCATAGCGCATCACACATAACAATGTGCCACTTGGTCTTTGTAAAAGTGATTAACAATTTATACCATGTACTACACTCATAAAAAATTGCTAATGATATATTGGAAGAAGGTGAGGATGACATGAATCTAAATTGAGTAGTCCCCGTGAAGCTTTTGGAAAAGGATAGCCCGATGTGTAAGCATAGCAAGAAATTGCAGACCCATCGGATGACCTATCTAAGATTAGGGAGATATCCTAAATAGATACCTCATAACTCTTCTCCAAACTTATACATATACTGAATGCGCAAGTTTCATTTTGCTTAAACCCAATAAATAAACATTTATCTTATCATTTGATTTACACCATTCATAATATAAGTAAACATTTTCATATCTTTTATACCCAATCGATTTATTATTTGAAAAAAAAAAAAACGCACAAAAACAAGCAAGTAATAGATGCACTATTTTCTAGATTCCACTATTTACCAAAAATATTTATAACATTTGGCGGGAATAAGATTTGAACCTACAACATTCAGATTATGAGCCTGACAAGTTACCAATTACTCTATCCCACACGAGCATAATAGAGTTTATTCAATTGCAAAATATTCTTTTTTTGCACAGCAATTATATGCCCGGCCTTAAGTATAGCCTTTTTTTATAAGTATTGTATTTTACTACCAGATTTCTCTATGGTAATTCATCTCTCCACTAAAGTTTTGCATAGCAATACTTTGGGACTTAGTGAACCTTTTGAAAATACTTTTATATTGCCACGCTTTATGGGGAGTCCAGTGCTTCTTTTCCAAATTGGTGAGGTACGTGGCTTGACGATCATCCACCAGAATACTTAGCCAAATTTGGCTACGCCTGATCAGAGAGGAAAGTAGGAAAATTTGAGATTCCTCCTATAATTTGGCAACATGTTGGAACATAGTGACTTCAGTATTGTTGTCCTCATAATGTGGTGACTTGAGCCCATTATTCCAAAAATGGTAGTCCTTTGTATCATTAGCACCTCCATTTTTTCTGTGATTGCTAAAAATTTGCCCAAAAAGAAACACACTGATGGGGTCCTTCATATTTGAAACTGATGAATTGATTGTAACTATATGTTGGAACGGACTTCCTTTAAAGGATTATGTGAACTAATACTTCCTTGAATGCTAGAGATTATTCACAGTTCCTGTTTCCTGTTCCATTCACATGTGGATCATCTCTATTTCTTTCTGGGTTGTGTCGGCACTCTTCCAAGTTTTGTTGGTTGCGGGCTTGTGAATGTTCACCTTCCGTGCACTCTACGTTTCTTAGCTCGAAAGACATTTGGTTTTGTTGCCAGTAAAATCACATTTCAAGTTCTTACTAGTTTACTCGTTCTTTCACTGAAAGATTTTCTTTGAGATGAACGTCTTGCAGCAGCAAGTCATTCAGCTGAGGCCACAGCAAGCAGCTGTGGTCTAGTTTGACCTTGCTACCTAATGGTAATACTACTCTAGTATGCATTTGGCATAAATTAGTACACATTCTCTGTGCACACTGTAATATATACACTGTACAGTTTTATTCAAGAAATGGGCACAGTTTTACAATGAACTTCGTTCTATACTCTTCCTATTAACCTTCTGACAACAGTTGTAGAGCCAAATGTTTCTGGTGTGCTAACAGCCGACTCAACAAAGTTGCACCAAGTCAGGTCTTATACAAAATTTTGCAGCACGCTGTAGGTCTCTTGTTACTATCCAAGGTCTTCATCATTCAAGCTCAAGATTTTGCACTGCTACAGAAGTTTAATCTAAACTAAATTATGCTATCGGCTGGTCCTACCTACTGAAATCAATGTACAAAGCAATATTTCAGGTTATGCAATAGCTTTGGTCTACAGTACCAAGCTTAGTAAGGGTAATAATAATATGCTGGGGCATATAAGCTGTGGGAATAGTTGAGTTCCTGAGCATAAGCTCTGGAATCCTCTGGATAATATTGCAGAGCATGCACCTGTGAGCTTTGAGGGTAATGCGAATAAGGTTTGGCGCTCTCATAGAATGAATGCTGGTAAGGCAGCATTCGAGGCATGAACTCCGAACGCCTCTTCATCTTCTTTACTCGCTTGAGTACCCGCATGGGATCCACAAATCCTCTGACGGTCACCCGGTGGTTGTACTGATCAGTCTTCACTGCTTCCACACCTGTACATTTTCAATCAAAATGCATTAGTTCCATGAGACAACAGTTCAAGCCGGATGGATCAACGACAGGGAAAAGAAAGTTGTGTACTTCTATCCGAGATTAGACTCAATTTAATACTTCCTATTGCACTACAAGAGAATGTGTTTTTCTCAGACAAAAGGCCGTGGCTCATGACAAATGTGTGAGGTAATCTTTTTCGTTTTATCCATTACAATGTGTAATATGTGACATGTTTATTGTGGCATATATTAAATTAAAATGGCAATTTGACATTAGGTGATGGCACATGTGACACATTCTCTTGTAGTGTTAGTCAAGACAATCCTTCAGAATCGGTTCACCCTTCCAGTGAAGTAGACACCACGATCCACAATTTCTCTTCAATTAAGTTCAAGCATTTGTACATAGATACTAGTAGAATCCCAAGCGCAATTGAACCCGCATAAAGTCCGTTCAGCTCATCACTAGATGCTACAGAGCAGAAGATCTCACCTTCCATTTCTAAAAGGGTTTCCATGACCTTCTCCTCGCACTTGGTGCAGCACATTGGTACCATCAACTCCACAATCTGCTCAACTGGAAACTGCACAATCAGAAAGCATTACTACAACTTTCAACTCTCTGTTCAACTCCACGTGATTCAGTTCCATTCAAATAATATTCACATGCTCCACCAAACCCTCCACCCACTTCGATTCATCCTGCCAACCTTAAGCCAGATCATAGCTTCCTGTTGATTTAAACCTTTGATAGAACTCAGCAAAGTCCAATGCAGGTTCATGAAGTAGAACTGTGCTGGCAAGAGAAAGAGCTCTTCACTTGATGGAGTACTTGCTACTCAAGGCATTCCGGAGAACCCAGGTGTTTTGATCAAAATAATAGCACATCTCTCTGATAAAAATGTGTTCTGCATGATCTCTCAGCAGAACTCTAGATGATCTATTCGTCTGTTTCGTCTTCTACCAAGTCATGGAACCAGATCAAACCTAGTCTTGTCTTGCCACGATTCATCTGGCCTTATTCTCCAACAACGTATCTGCATGATCTAGTCCACATGTTAGAACTGCTGGATTGTCCACATTGGCTTTTCAGTTTCCTTTGCGTGACGAATAGTTCTCATTTCTGGCAGACGTAGCAGTTTAATGATGCTTCGGATGAAAGTTGAAAATTGATCTCTGGAGAACAGAAGTGATGACCTCTACGAGTATGGTGGTCACGTAGAATGCAATTATCCTGCTGTTAGTATTTGTACCAAGGTTTGGCTCGGATACTTCGAGGACTTGAAGATGCGGTGAGACACAGCAATGATCACAAAAACGTAGGAAGAGAGCATGAGCAAGAGTGGGAGTGCGACAAGGTGAAAGGTATGGAGGAAAATGAACTGTGCAGGGAAGATGCCAACCGGGAGGAGAAAATGCTTCACTTTCAAAGATGCAGATCTGTGCGTCATTGTATAACAATATTGCATATGTAGCACCAGATTCCATTCCCTGAAACATCAACTAAGGTTTTAATTTCAGCTATATACGGCAAAAGAGCGAATGGCATACCGAAGGCCTGTAACGTGTCTCAGCGACAGGTTCCTTGTACCGAGTCTCGTCGTACAGTGGCACATCCTGGTAGATGCGAGTTGGGGACTGGACCTGGGCGTGCGATCGCTGGTACTGTGCCCTGTAACGAGCAGCATCCTCCTCTTGGTGATACATGTAGGGTACATCCTGGTACACGCGAGTGGGAGACTGGACCCGGGCGTGCGATCGCTGCTGGTACTGTGCCTTGTAACGAGGAGCACCCGGCTCATCTTGATAGTAGTACATGTAGGGTTCCTGCAGCTGATGATACACAAGGGGGACTTCCTGATCATGCGTGTAGCTGGGACTGATCCATGTGGACTCCTCGTCGCCATAGAACAGCTGCAGTACATCGTCCAACGACGGACCGTCATGATCAGAAAAACCTTGCGCTTCCATCATCATCAATCCAACCGCAAAATTTTAACAAGATTATAACACCGAAAGCGAAACTTAACGCTCGAAAAAGAAGAAAAAATGTCATACTACCTCGCGCATGGACATCATGGCTGGCTGGATCGAATAGCACTCTCAGGAAACTGGCGAAACGCTCCGAGGATAAGGAAGAAAGAGAGTGTAGGAAGAGGGAGGACGCACGTTAAATGAGGCGACGTGAGGATGAAATTCCTAACGAAACGGCGCCAGCTAGAGTGTCGATAACTGGCTTGATAGCAAGATGAACAGTTCGCTAGAGAGTTCAGTGAGAACGCTGTTTGCGAGATTTCAGAGAGATAGGTCAGTGCTTTCATGCGTGAGTAAGTCTATTTGCAAAAAGAGAGAGGGGCGGCGAGATCAACGAAACCACTTCGACCCCGACACAAGCGAACGCAACAGCACAGCTGGAAGTCTTAAAGAACGGAGTGAATGTATGTATATTACAGAGAATATCAGAAACGAAAACAAACAAGGAAAAAACACAGAAGAGTTCAAAGGAGGTGGTGATGGATGCCGGACGACGATTGTTGTGGGCTGAACTGTTGTATGCACAGACATGGAGTTTGAACATGAGAAAAGAAGGTGGAAAAGCACGGAGCTTTATAATAGAGGAGGTGTGGTGGGGAATTACGGCGCGTCAGGTCAAGTGTTCAGAGTAAGCCATGATGGTGGCATGGATCGTGCAACTTGGTCGGCCAGAGTGTGTGGGGACTACAATTGCGCAGGCGAAGAAGAAGCATCATGATCGCGAATCCAGTATCACACCGCAGCCCCTGTGCGCTGACTACATAACCACATTTTATTTTATTACTGTAACTGTTTTTTGAAAAGAGAGGAAAATTTTTAGTTCGCCAAATAAGTCCATGATCTGGTTCTAACAGACCACACTGGTTCTAACTTCCTGCCCTTATGTGATGATGGATTTGCTTCCCTCTTGAACATGTGCTCACCTTATAACCTTCATAATTCTAGGAGGGTCCGACACGGTTATCAACCCCTCCCTCCCTCCCTCCCTCATGGTTTGATACACACATATGCACGTCGCTTCAATGGTATGTCGTTCGGTTGGCTGTAGGTGAACGTATAGATCGTTTATCTACTAGAAATGTATCTACTAGTTCCTCCATGTTCCTTTCTGTTTTCCACCAATCCATGCTATAACCCCAATTTCAGCATTCCTTCCTTAACACTTCTATGTATCTATAAGCTTGCCTTGAGTAGCAGCACTTGCTCCCTACATTATATAACATTCATGAAAGGTCGTTACAAGTATCAAACACAAGGAAATAAAGGGAAGCACATTTGTAGTCACACCTAATGATTTGTTATTAAGTAATGCACTAATTCATTGTTGCATAAGGTTACACATCCCTTCAATATGGAACAGTCCTTCTCTTGCTCTCTCAAGTATGCACATAGATCTTCTTAAGCTATGATCAATGTTCTTTTTGTTGGACTGGTTTTTCTAATTATGAATTTTGTGAAGTTCTATCACTCATGTAGACTTGTCACACCTTCATAAACAATCAACCGCACATTTTTAGTGAAAGTCAGTTTTGGCAGATGGTACATGGACTGATTATGTGTTCAAAAGTTTTAAGAAAACAAAGCAGTAACCTTTACTTAGTGACAGGATGGTGACTCCACAAGGTGACAAAGTGATAACTTTACTGGGTGATGCAACTCCCAGATGGGTCAACAGACAATAATAAGAGCCCAAGTGTGTGTGGACTGTGAACCAGTGTTGGGCAGTTTTCACTTTTTTTTAATAACTGTAGGGTCTGGTTCATGAAAACAAAAGATAAACCAGAATGATTATTTATTTATTTATTTATTTTTTGAAGTTCCAAATATCTGGCCGGGGTACCAGATTTTTAAAAAAAAAACAATTATGCACTTCTTTACCTTGACATGTTCTTACTTTTATGACTCAATTATATACAACTAATTCTTTAGAAACCTTTTTCAACATACTTGAGTTTCAGGGCTCTAGGTCAGGTATTAGCTCAGGTGGCTCTCAAGCTGCTGGTTTTTTGCATGAGGGGTTTGATCTAAAGAGTAATAATCATGTTGGTTTGGTTTTTTTGGTGAAGGACTAGTCCTAAAATATTTTCTTGCTTAAAGCTGGGCTAGGCTGAAGCCCAGGTCATTTTGTTTAGACACCTCAACCTAGAATAAATCACCTACCTTAAACTAGGGTTGATAGGTTGTAATAATAAGAATTTGATTTTGTCACTTTCACATTGAGCAGCAAAGTGCTTATTTTTGTACCAACTTATTTTTTTAATATGAAATAGAGTCATAGTTTAATAAAGATTTTTGCTTAATTTATTTAAATGACTTACTCAACTTACAATCTTATTCTAAACTATGTAAGGGTGCAAACACAATAAAATGAGTCACAAGGTGTCTCACAACTATTTGAAAGTATTATTTTATATATTTGAAAAATCACAAGAAGAGCATAATAAATTGAATTTTCAAAAATAATAATTTAAAGTTTCATTGTTCAAAACTTGATATAAATTGATGATGTTTTTAAAATATTTTTGCATTTTCAAAAGAACTATCACAATGGCTTTTTTTTTCAAACATCATTTTTTAATATTAAATGTGCACCATTTTTTCTCAAAATTGAAAAGGAATTTAACATTGATGATTATAGAAGCAAAAGCACTTGAAATTGATAAATTTCATTTTTGAATGTATTTGAACATATTTATTCCAAACGTGCTTTTCACCTTTAAAATTATGAATTTGACATGTGTCTTTAACAAAAGTTATTCATTTTTGTGTTATTTAAAAAATATAAATGATATAAACCAAGATGTAATAAGAAATAATTATATTCAAAATACAATTGTAAACTAGGTATGAAAAATATAAAAAATAGGGAAAATCAATCAACACCAAAATGCCATGTGTCAAATGTAGTCATTGGAAAAGATTGTTTCACATTATGAAAAAATGAATGTTTTGCAATTATGCTTGCAATTGGGTTTAGTTGCAATTTTGAATTGTAGGGTGAAAACACACTATGGGGGGGCCAAGATTGTTGTTACATTATATTATTTTTCAGGGGTCTCATGTTTGAAATTCAATCATGTCATTATTATAAAGGATTTTCATAAATTTTTCCATTTTGGGCATATTCACAATCAAGGTACCCAAAAGGATGGTCTAATGGAAAAAGGACTGCAAAAACTATTTTGGATTTTTATTACATTTACTATTTCATGATTACAGTGGATTGGTATATGATTATAACTAAAATGATGTCATGTTAATCTAATAAAAAAATCCAAGAATAGATTGGATATAATATTGATGTCTTTTTAAAAAATTTGAATCCTTGTCTTAATTGTAATTTTTGTTTTAAAGGAATAAAAAAGGAATGTATTAAACAATGCAATTAATTTCAATTTTCTTTCATGGATAAGTAATGCATACATCTATGTTTGGCAATGTTCATATAATGCATTTGATTAAATAATGTAAGATATAATTTTTTTGAAAGCTATAGAATCCATTTTGAAAGGGCTACAAGCTAAATGATTCCTTTTTTTCCCATTTGGTTGATTTTTTCTATTCAATAGGCTTAGAATTTGTGGCCCCAAGTGTTGACAAAATGTGTAAGCAATTTTCATGCAAAGAAACATGTTAAGTTGTATATAAAAATTCATGTATTCATTATCTACATTTAAGGTTTTTAATGAAATATTTATACATAATTACATAAACATGTGAAAAACCATCACCATCATGAAAATTATCATAATTTGAATTATCCAATATCTCTCACTTAAATTTATTCCATTTAAATTTTGTATTTGGAAAATAGCAAAAATAAAATCCTTGAGTCTTATGGTGAAAAAGTGGTACCCTAATTATGAATATGCCCTTTTATGGTAGGTCAAAACTCAAATAAGTTACCTATGCTATTTGGTTATTTGAGGGATACCTAAGTGCCTACCTAAAGTTTGTTTAGACTAAATAAAATACCTATGCACCTAAGGGTTATACACTATGCCAAAACATGGCAAATATGACTACACCTACGACTAGGTTTATAGTTATAAATACCATTCATGATTACATGACTATGTAGTGAATATGGACACGTCATTTATCCATTAGTTTTATTTTTGTCCTAGTCGTAAATCCTATGGAATAAATTATATATTAATTCAATCTCATCATTCGGTAGGTAGGTAGAAATAGGTAAGTAGGTAGATGGGCATAAATATGTAGGTAGGTTGGAATGGGTAAATAGGTAGTAGGTAGGTAAATAAGATCCTATTTATTTTTTGGTGACAAGCCTTTTTTATCGGCTCATCACAAATAATATTTACACTTTGAGTATATTTAGTGCATGTATTGTGTGTAGACTATTACTTTTTCATCTAGTTATATAGTTTACAAACTTGAACTCATTGACAAAGAATATGGGATAAATTTACAACATTATTTCACATCAATGTCCTTTGTCCCATACAAAAGTACCCAACTTTGAAAATTATTATATTTGTCATATTTTGTCCAAATGAAAATAAATAAATTTCATTGTTAAAGATTTTTCCAAGATCTACACTTCTATAAACAATTTAAAACCAAAATACTAAGTAATTTGACCAAAAATGCATTTGATTTTTCTCTATTTTATACATTTGCACGACAATGAAATCTTGAACTTGTTTTTTTAAATTATAAAAAAATTTGTAAATAAACATATTTAAAATCAACATGGTTTTTTATTATATATTTTCCCACATTTTAAAAATATAATGAATCAATAAAAATTGTATAAATGTTGTGTTATATTTATTTGTAATTATCAAAAATATTTTTAAGTAAAATATGTTATCTATGAAACACATAATATTATTTACAACATTTCTAATTTTATACAAAGTGTTCAAGTTATTTAAATGTCATAATTATTAATTTATACACATTTTTTTTTGATTTCATAATTTCATCAAATTTTATTATGAGTTATAAATTTTATTTTTTTAAATTTTTTTTCAGTTCATTAAATGTTATTTAATAAAAAATATTTAAAATTTCCAAATTGTATGACCAAATACTTTGATAAATTAATAAAGCTCAAATTCTATATTCATTGCTACCCATCACATGGAAACATAAAAAACAATCACATTTGAAGCAAGTGGACTTCTTTTGAAATCCTTTAAATATCATTAATAAGAATATATTTCATCATTTGATGTCAAAAAATTCAAAGAAAATATTCATTTAAATAAACCAGTGTGCAAGAGTCCCAAATTGAATGTTTTAATTATATTCTAAGCATCACTTTTAATTTAATTTTATGGTTTCAAAAACTTTGGCAATTATTTCCCCATTTTTTGGGAATTTTTTCCAAAATTATTTTTTTCCCTAAATGCTTTTTTTAGCCATTATCCAAAAATTCACATAAATTGTTAATGACTCTAAAGCAAAAGTTCTAGAAATCATAAGGTATTAGTTATTTATTTGTGCACTAATTATGTGTTTGATCATTTACAAGCTTATAATATGTTTATTAGGTATGTATGTCTACTAATCTATTTCTTCCCTTTTAATTCACAAGTTTTTAATGTTTCAAATTGTATATTATTAAATAATTATATGATGTTCATGAAGAAGATTTTTAATCATGTAATCCTAAATATCGATGAAAACTTTTAGTCATGTAGTCATATCCATGGTTACAAGAATATGACTAGGCACAAAAACATGGCATATATGACTGTATGATTAGAAAATGATCACTAATCATATTTGTCCTAGTCATAAATGTCAAGATTTGGTGTAGTATTACTTAGGGCATGCCTCAACTAACTAAGGTACCTAAAGGCTTAATTATTTGGGGGATGTTTAAATTAATTAAACTATGTAAAGGTTCTTAGGGGTTGCTTATATTAATCAAGGTACCTAAGGCTTGCCCTACTTGGGTATTTAAGGGTTACATACGGCCTATTTAAAAGCTATTTGGGCTACTTAGGCTACCTAATGACCTACATGTATAAGGGTTATTTTAACCATTTAAGGTACTTAGAGGCCACTTAAACTATTTAGACTATCTAAGCTAACATGACATATTGCACACACTAGTTAACCATTAGCAGATGTACATTACAATTATTCAATATATAGTTGTATTTCAAGTTGAACAAAATGTCACATGTTATCCAATCATTTATGGCTATGAACCATTTACTAATCACAAAAACAATTAAATTTCATCTATTATTGAACACCACCACTTACAAATGATATAAACACATTTTCTTCTTCATTTTCATTGAAATCAACAATAATTACAAGTGATAGTTGCATTTATGACTTAAACCATTTTGTAGTTGATTTATATAAATCATTTTTACCATAGTGCCATAAAATACAATTGAAACATCAATCACAAAAATGGTTGATTTGAACACAAATCACAAAGACATGGGTTGGTATGGAAAAGATTTTTTGTAGTGGTGATAATATTTGTTCACATGTACATCAATGTGTTCAAATGTATATGGTGAATAACATAATTTTCAATTTTCAATTGGAAAATAATTATAGATTAACAACTTGACAATGAAAAATAATATATAATTATTTTTGGAACATAACACACTCATTATTAGTGGTGAACTTTTGAAGTTCAAAAATATGGATTAGTCATTTAACTAAAATGTTAGAATTTTTAAAAATTGATAATGAATTTTATTAGGGTGAAAATCTTTTAAGGTGTACCACAAAGGATGAAAAGGGCCTAGTTTTTACTACGGTCCTTTTCTACCTTATATTTTGATCCCCATAAAAATGAATAAAAAAAAAGTTATCAAAAATTTCAGAAGGACTATTGTCACCAAAAAGGAAGGGTCAAACAACAACACGACCCCTCTATCCAATTTACTCAGACAGATCAGCAAGACATAACCTTCGAGATCATATTCATTAGTTTAAAATTTACAGAGTTTCCCGACAGCACAAACTTTCTTCACTCCAGAGTACTCATCAAACATCTATCAACCCCACTTAGCTAAGTCACTAGTGCAGCGGAAAGTTACAACGATTCAGCCAAGTACTCAAAACAGACATATGGATCGACATGTTTATACATTTCTGAGCTCATCCCACATCTTCAGCTCTACCCTTCCAACTTCAACACAAAATCTCAGAAAAATTTCATCTCTAGCACGACCTTAGCCTCCTGCTATACTCTAATCTCCTCTCTCTGAACAATGTTCATCAAGAATCAAAAGCAATTTCTGAACTTTAACGCTCTCCTCCTCCGATTCGACCTCTTGGTCTATCTCCTCCTATATATCTGAGCTCATCCGACATCTTTTTCCAAATTAGAGCTTCCTTTGCTTCGTCCTTGGCTTCCTTCACAAGCCTCCGTCCTTCCTTATTTTTTCCATTGTCATGTCTTCAACAGCACATCAATGCGGCGCCATCCCCCTTCATCATTCGCGCTACCTTCTTCCTATACTTCCCATCCCACACAACCAGATAGCAACACTTCCCATGCATTCCATGCATGATCAGTACTAACCACCTTCCAAAATGATAAAAATCCGCCGCCCTCATCAATGAAGGTGATGACTGGATTAACTCTAGAACCCTGATCAGTGAATCTAGCATTCACACAAAATGCACAACCATAGAATCCTTGTTCAACCACTCCCTTTCTAGTTACACTATATTTTAGACCATTACAATTTTAGATTCCATCATAATCATTCATAAATGTGATTTGACATGGTAAAAAAGAACTAGGTAAAAAAAATAGAAAAGGATGAAGTTATAACAAGATTTTGGTTCACCTTAAAGAATGTGGACCCATTCCAAGTTATTTATAACAAATAAATGTGTGTTGAGGAATGAAATAATAGAATCATATTTTAAATCAATATTTTTAAAAACCTTAACCAAATTTTAATCATAAAAGTTTAAAAGGTCAATTTAATTACACCATATTATAATTCCATAATCTTTTTTAAATGTAATTTTTTTCTTCAAAAAACAAGTTCTTTAAATCTTTAGTTCAGTGAAAATATGATTAGGTGGTACCATATTAAGGAATGTCACACTTTCATTTTATTGGACCCTTCAAACTTTAGTAAAAAAATTTAAGAAACACTTGAAAAAAAGTGTTGTTAAATGCTTTTGGAAAATACATTAATTAAGTCAATTTATAGGGCAAATCCATCCTTTAGTGGTACCACTAAAAACATCACATCCCCAAAATTTTTAAACCCGTTCAACTTCAAAATAGCCTAGGATTCATTTTTTAAAAACTTTTCACTTTGAATTTCATGTCGAAAGATTACCCAAATTGTGTAAATTTTAAAATTCTAATTGGATTAACAAAAATTTAGGTTTTAATATTCCAAATGAATGGTAAAAAAAAAGCTTTTAAAAAAACACTTTGGGTTCCTTTGTTGAAGAACATAATTTAGGAATTTCATGTGTTTTTTAATTTTTAAAAAACATTTTTAATTTCTAGGAGCAATTAAGATGGTCTGGTCTTTTATTTTATTAATAGATAATGGATTAAAGCAATCATAATTTTTTGAGCAATTTTGAAGGTCACCACTAAAAGGTCTTGAAAGGCCATCACATTCATGTGTACAAATTTGTAATAATTCTTGTTTTTTTGTTTCAATCAACAATTGAGGCCATACCATAGTGACGATAATTGATGAACCAAAAAGAAAGATTTTAACAATGTTGCAACTTGACATTTAATGATAAAGGGTTAGGAATTTTAAGAACATATTATGTCAAAAATACTTCAAGAACAAAAAATTCTTACTTGTGTAACTTGCATAGGTGTCTAAAAACTTTTCATAGTGTGTACATAAATTGTTGAAGTAGTTCCTACTAGTACCACTCAAGGATGGGTTCACCCTATAGACTTTGAAACTTTAATGAAATAAAAAATATTTTGAATTTTGATGTTCCTAAAAAAGTTTGAAGAAAATAATGTTGGTTACTTTCCTTGATTGAGTGAACCTACTAACAACTTTCATATAAAAACATTCATGTACATATATTCTATTTTTAAAATATTTATGATTAATACATTCCATATCTTAACTTTATTTGGATTTTGAAGATAAACATAATCCTATTATATTCAACTCATTCAATTATAATTTTAAGCCAACAACCAATATATGTTCAACCTTTTATTTTTATTTGCATACTTTTCAATTACAAAAAGAAGTGTGCCCCACAAGTTTGGACATTGACACAACATCCTATCATAATGATTTATAGTAAACATAATATCAACTTAAAGTTGGGTGCAAACAAAATAAATGGAATTACTAGGGAGGTGGCCAATGCTTAAATATTGTAACCTTATATTTTTGAAAAATCACGATGGGAACATAATCACTTGGATTGTCTATTTGTTTTTAAAATCAAATCCAAGGTGCATTCACATTGTAAAGAACCACCTAAGGGGGTGAACATGTTACTTAAAATTGCAATTTAATATATTTGAAAAATGACAAAGAACACATAATAGTTAGGATTATTAATTTTTGTTTGAAATAGGTTTCACTACTTGCAAAGTTTCAATGCTCAAAATTTGATGCAAATTGATGATGTTTCAAAATTGATGAAACATTCAAAACTTCAAACACTACAAGGAATTTGCAAATTAAAGACTAGATTTATGATTGATTTTTATCATAAATGACACATGTGACTTACTATAGTGTTTAATCACTTTGGACAAATTGCATAGAATTTCAATTATAAAAGGCAATATGTGACATTTAGTCAAAATGATAGTTGCATCAATATGTGATTAACATCAACTTTTCATCCATCCAATGTGGCAAGATGATTTGCAACTAACACTACAAGGAATTCACAAATCAACAACTAGTTTTTAACCATAATATTACCACATGTGACTATTCCAAAGGCTTAGTTGCCTTAAACAAGTTGCATAAAATTATAGTCACAAAACACAATATGTGACACCAAGTCACAATGGTAATCACATGAAGATGCAACTTACATGAACTTTTCATCCATCCAAACTAAAGTTTTACATGGCATCATCATTTTGCGATTAGTTTTAAAACTAAACAATGTAATCGCATTATTTATATTTATTTAAATATTAGAATTTTTTTTTCTATTTATATTTATATTATTGATAATTTCATTAATCTCAACCTATACCATGTTGACATGTGTCATTATTTAGCTTTTTATGGAGATCAACTCCTTTACCACTAAGCCACCCCATTTGGTGTGACAAAATAATAATCTACATTCTATTTAACTTACTTCACTTAAAATATTACACAAAACATCATTTTGATATTTGATATTTTATTAAGATTTTTTCCAAATAATAATATTAAAATTTAATCTTAATTTTTTTCAATAATGTATACAACTATAATTGTTTCCTTTTTTAAATATATATTGACTTGAAAAAACAAATTGCATTTTGTTATTGAATACCATTTCAACAACCATTTTGTGGGAAAAATAAATTCAACCACATGATTTTTAAATGGATAATATAAAATAAATAAAATAATTTCTTTCATATCTTAAACCTTTGGTTGATTTTTAAAATTATATTAAAAATAAAAAATTTCTTTTGATATATCATACTTCCAAATAAAATTTAATTTAGATGCATGTGATATATAATTTATTCACATATAATATTTATAAATGGATCATAAATAAATTATAATATAAATATAACAAAAGATTTTATATTAAGCATATAATTTTCCCAGTTAAATTAAAATTTAAAGGTGTTAATGCCATTTTTTGGATATTTTCAATAGCTAAAAACTGACCAAAATTTAAGAAAAGTTGTTAGATTTTTATACGTGATTCAAGTAGGTAACCAAAATATAAAAGGATGGAATATGGTGTGATATATGTAAACAGAATTTTATTACATCCTTCTCCAAACTTTTTTTGTTTTCTTTTGAAGAAATAGCCATGGTGTCTTAAAAGTCTAATTTGTAGACATTACATATAAATTGTATTTTTTAAAAAGCTTTTCCCTGTGGTTCTAGTAGCCACCAAGTCATTTATAGTTGAAAGATTCAAAAACTTTAACATTGTAAATTTTTTGTTTGGATTTTCAAACTTTTGTAAAGTCCTAAATTAATTAAATATGTGTTCTATTACCACATCTAACACTTAGTTCATTAAAAAACACTAAAGAAAACAAATTAATCACCAAATCTTGTAATTTCATTTGTCAATTCAATTTTTTTTACATTTAGTTATATGTAAATTTGCAATTAGAATCTATAGTCATAATTCAAGTTGCATAAGATGCCATGTGATGTGTGGCCCATGAACCACATAATGAGTTGCAAAAACAATTACAATTTCATCTATTTTTGGATGTCATTAAAAATGGATGATATGATTGCACTTTTCATCTTCATTTTCATCCAAATTGATATTATTCACAAGTTATGGTTGCATATGCAACTTCAAATCACTTTGTAATTGAAGATGCGATTACAAGTCATTTTTACTATGGTACCACGAAGGACAATTGCATCAACAATCACAAAAATGGTTGATTTGCACACATGTTGTAAAAACATGTGTTGGAATGGATATTAGAATTCCTTGTAATAGAGTGCATCATTCTTTCACAAAATTGGAAAGGATTTTAATATTGATGATTCAAAGAGCAAAAGTAATTAAAATTGAAAATTTTCATTTTTACAACACATTTCAACACTTTGGTTCAAATGTGTTTTTGGCCACAAAAATGCATGAATTTGGAAGATGTGTTTTTAATAAAAAGTTATTCATTTGTATGTGAAAAAACACATGAATGCACAATATACATGATGTATCACCAAGGTGTAATCAAAAAATATTTTAATCTAAAATACTATTATAAATTGGGTATGCAATATGAAATTTTTGGGTTAATAAACCACATGTCATAGGTTTTCCTTACAAAATCACTTTTATCTTGTTACCCTTAACTCTTAACACTATTGATGTACCCTCCATCACTTGTGCAAAGCTTCAATGCTCAAAATTTCATCCAAATTTATGTTTCAAGGTCTTTTTCCATGTTTAAAACACTCTAAAACCTTATTGTGAACAATCCTTTATATGTTTCAGATGTCATTTTTTCATATCAACTGTGCACAATTCTTTTTGAAATTTGGAGTAGATTATAATATCCATAATTAAAAGATCAACATGAGTTAAAATTGGTGAAATTCATGTTTAGAACACATTTTGGAGCTTTTGGTTCAAATGTGTTCAATAAACATTTATATATAACATGTATAGTTGTAAATTGAGTATGGGAGTTGAAAAATGCAAAATTTGAGATAATAAACGAACATTAATGTATGGTAGTTGAGAAAATTGGGTTACCTTTTTCTTAACTAGCTCTATTTTTAATCCATTATCAAAACTTTCCAAAAGTTTTAAAGCATTTCACATGGGTTGGCATTTGAGGAAATTTGATTCTTGAGGAATATGAATAAATGGCAAAGTTGTCTCCCCCAAATTTGAACCTCAATCCTTCCACTCAAAGGATCATTCCTAATTTAGCACACCACACTTCCATAGTAGAATAGAGATAATTTCATGTGTACACAAAAAGATTATCACAAAATCAAGTAAATTCAAAACATTTGAAGAAAAAATTTCCTATTCATCACCTTATCGTGTAATAACATGAGTTAGAATGCCAAATTTCATTTGTTGCACGTTTTATGTGTGTGCCTACAAAAATGAACTTGACAATAAGCAACTATCTGTCCTTTTGTGCAAAAACCATGGTCATGGAGCCTAATCTATTGCCTTGTTGAATTGACATTGCCATGGCACCATCAAATGCCTACTTTCATGCCCCAATAGAACTTGTTAAGACCAAAGTGATGAGAGAAACTCCTACATTGGTCACCCGCTTGAGTGACCCAGCGCCCACCAATGCACCAACCAAAAAATCTCGTGATGATTGATTAATTTATATATGTTTTTTGCAAATTGTGCTAAGGGTATGACACAAATTTGAAATCTAATAATTGTGAGGAAGGTCAATGAGGATATTGTAAGAATAGTTACATTAGTGGATTGATATAAGGTTATAGAAAAGAAATCTAATTTAGTTGCAATACCTTCAATTGGTTCACTGCAACATTAAAGTTACAAGGTTTAGTAGGGCGATAGGTAAGAAGGAGAACAAAGCAACCTACTTGGTATATTGCAATACCTTCATTGACTTGCATCATCATTGCCTTGGTGGAGATTTAGTGCGTAGGTACATAGGTAGGTAGGTTATTGGGAAGGTAGACTGATGGGTGGGTAGGCGGGCAAGTAGGTAAGTAGGTGGGGGAAAGAGGAGGCCAAGGTGCATAGGCAAGTAGTCTAAATGTTGGTAGGTAGGTGAGACCTGGGCAGGCGTGGGGGGTGAGGAAAAAAAAGTTCTCAAAAAAAAAACCAACCTGATTGAGGAAAGGAAGAAAAAAGGTCAACTTGAGTTCACCACCTTGGTTAGCCCAGGGAGAGGGAGGGACGAAAAAGGTGCACCCATCAGTGCACCATCTATCCACATCGGTGCACTGGTGGGTGCTGGTTCACTCTGGCCTGGCCACCCATGTCTGACTAATCTTTGACAGGAAAAAAAAAAATCGATAAGAATTTGATGACTGATAACTTGTCACTATGGAATATAGCATATTACGTTTTGATAAAGCTCAACTGTCAGTAGCTATGTTTGGAGCATATCCTTATACTAATGTGGACACCTGGTGCTAGATTACGCTTCTGAATCTGGACTCCTTATCCCCCTTTCTGGCGTGGTAAGATAGACATCTTGGGTACTGGTCTGGCAGTTAGGCAGATTTTCTTGTGCAATTTTTGTGTATGCAGATGTTGCTTTGAAGCAAACAGCCATTGTGGTGGTTCATTCGTTGAAGGTAGTCCAGATGGTGTCAAAGTCACAGCAATCATGATATATCATGCCACCAATCTATCAAAATATGTTGTCCAAATAATCATTTTAAGTTCTCTAAATTTTGCATCCAAGTCATTTCAGCACCCATTTTCCTTCTCATCGAAGGGCAATTGCAATACATCAGTTGTAATCGGTCTGAACTTTCTTATCACACATATAGGTCCAAGAAGAATACCACAAACAACCCCATATACATGTATTTAAAGTTGCATGCAGGAATTGATCATCAATTGGCACAAGAGTTTGTCGCAACTTAGTAGGATGGCAGTAAGTGCCCCAAACTCTGGGAAGACATAAATCCTTGTGCAGCCCCTGGGTGTACAGGAACCTGGCAGTTCCTTCCAATGTTTGTTTTTGGATCAATTTTGTAATGTAGCCAAAGTGGCAATCACCCATAGGAAGATGTAGCCAAATTTTGCTACAAGAAAATATAAAAAAGTAAAAATAAAAAGCCTTCTATATCTCTGGATTACCGTTCTTGAACCATGTATAGATATCTGGAACCATGTATAGATATCAGCGACATATACTTGACCACCTCATGTTCACAAAAACAAATTTGGTGAAAATTCACTTGAACACACCAAAATTAATTTATTAGGATTTGAACACACACAATAAATTGAAAACCCAACTTGAACAGTTCAGGATTATGTACACCACTAATATGTACAAACGAAGAGCCAATGTAAAAGGTGGAACTATGTGGGCGAAATTTAAGTACAATGGTTAACTTACCACAGTGAGATGCCACTCAGTGAATTAGTGTTACAATATCATCCTTATCCACACATATTCAATTAACCACTGGTCTTCCACATGTATTCCTATCCTAAACTTAAGTCCTGTATGTGTCATGCATGGTCCCAGAACATGAATGCAAATTGCTTATAGAGTAGTATACAGCACTCAATTCATGTGCCTGGGTGAAATCAATTGAAAGTACTACAACTGAATATGAGCCATTGACAAATGGATAATTATATGACATCTGAACAAATCTTCCAAAGAGTTTATGGGATTTGAACAACTTGTGCAGTCAATTTCTGATTTTTTGAACTCTTTCAAACTGAATTAATTAGTGTTCAAGTTTATGTCACTGTACAGTATGTAGCTAACTATAAACTGATTCTCTGATTCTCTTATCCCTTGGAGACCACATACTAGACACCACCAATTTGGGGATTTGAGCTTGCAAGGAGTACAGATATGTTTGAAGATAGGAAGGCAACGTAAGATATGGCTCAATAGTAGCCTAAGCTTATTTTTTGGTTCTTGGACATGGATGAAAATAATTAGATTGTGGTCTAGGGGAGAATTAGGGCCTCCTCTCCGTGTCATATCTTGAAGCCTTGAAATGCTGTAAACAACTGTCTTTTTGTTTCTCTCTGTACTTTGAGCGATCTCCCCCTGGAGATGACCCCTAGGGCATTATGGGGCAGAGATTCTCCTATTTTGATAGGTTCTCTATTCCTATAAAATGATAGTCGTTTACATGTGTGGAGGTTCCTGTACTGGCGGGTTCTCCTGAGGTTCAGAAATACCCTTGGGCTCAGTCTCTCAGGTGGCCATCCCTCAGGGGAACCCATCATATGTACAGGAACCTGCCCTACAACATTCACAATTCAAAATCCCTATGAATCATGAGCAAAGGAAAAAAATTGAGCCTAGAAAAAGGAAAAGTTGAGATTTTAAAAATTTTAGCTCTTCATGAAAAACATGGCACAACCATCTAAGGTCTCAAGTACCTATTACTGGCAAGCTTCATTTCTTTTGTAACACACTTTGAATGCTTAATATGTTGGTGATGAGGTGGCCTAGCAAGTGTAAAATGCACCATACTGAGTTGAGGCCCAATTCTGTAGTTACATTTCCCCAATGTTGCAAAAAATATCTTCTGTTGAATTGTCCAATAATCAACTGATGTTTGCTATTGCTACTATTTTTGTGTATGCTCTATAGATCACATGATGATTTGTGAACAATTTTGAGTGGCATTCATATAAAACCCATATTTGGATTCTAACGCACATTTGAAGCTGGGTTGTTTCTATTTTGTTTGGATAAATCCTTGGTGTTGCCAAATTTTGGGTGGTAGCAGTGTTTTTGCTTTCAAATTTGTGAGGTATGTGGGTTCCCTATCATCCACAACAGGACTTAACCAGATTTAGCTACAGGTCAGAGAGAAAAGTAAAAAGTTTAGGAATCATGCTATATTTTTGCAACTTCAAGTTTTTTTCCCTCATAATGTGGCGACAGTAGACCATTTTTCCTCAAAAAAAAGCCTTGTATGTGTGGCAAGGCCTTTTTCTTTTGTCGCCAGGTTGAGAAATTTCGCCCAAAAATAAAACACTGGTTGTAAGTTACCATTGCAAACTATGAATCAATCTTGATCTAGATTGCCAAGACCTGTACAATAAGGTACGAGTGAGATCAGGGGAAGATGCTAAATCAGCCAAGGGTCCTAAATGAGGCAGTACAAAAGTATTGCTGCATTTCTTTTTTCAATGTCTGCCTATTTGCCCAATCAAGATGTGTCTTGGTCTTTGGTGTGTGTAACATGCCCAAAATGGGCATAATCATGGGCGCAAGTGTGTCTCGGGATCACCCATACTTTTTAAGAAAAATATGAATGGGGCAAAGGGCAGCAGTAAAAAATGAAATGCAGCAGGACTGCCGGTATTGCCTGCACTTAAGACCTTTGGCTGCTTTTAACGTCTTCCAAGATGGAGCAGAGGGACCTTCTATTTGAAGGTTGATGGGATATAGTACCCTGGAATCTCATGGATGGGTATAGAAAGGGTGCTCTGAGGAAATTAAATTAAAACTTTATGTGTCTTTCCAAAAGAACATCAAAGAGTGAAGTACTATGGATGAACAACATTGCCATTGGGAAAGGAAGTGGGGATGAATGGCTGTGGCCAAGTTCTCACAGAACCCACAGCTCCAAAACACAATTCCATTAGCATCTGTGGTGAATGATTTGCCCTTTTTTTCTCATATTAAAAAGCAGAGTAAGCTGCATATCATTTAGTGCTCTTCATCTTGTTCATAATCTTTCATAGTAGAAGATTATGATTAAAATGTCATAATCATTCACAACAGATGTTGATATAATGGAACAGGCTCGCAGCCACCCATTCCATAGTCCATTATAATTCAATGTATGCCAGGAATTGAGTGTTATTAGTGATGAGGGGGTCCTCAAGGCAATGCAAATTTCAATTTGGTTTGAAAGATGAACAGTCCATGAAGCTCTTAAGAGGCATTTAGATATAAGCTAATTATTATCATCAACCCGTAAAATAAGACCAAATGTGGGTGACAAGACAAAGATCATTCAAATTTCAATGGCTTTGAAGAACTGCTGTAGATCTAAGCTGGAGCTGGCGGCAAGCTGGGACTGCTGCCTTACTTTTATGGTGATCCTTAGGCCCACCTTAGACAAGGGTCCAGGGTCCAATTTCCCAGGAACCAATTTGCAACTGATTTGAAGCAAATTGAATCCTTGAGTTGGACTGTACCTAAGTGCCTAGCCTGTTTCTTGTTTCCAAATCAGGAGCTCTTCTTTTAGCACTGTTTCTTGGTCCAAACCAATTAATTTTCCCTCCAAAACAGGTGCCATGTAGGTTTAGACTCAATTTGCCACTTTTTGGTCTTGCACCCTCGTCTAAAGGCTTTGGGCCAATTTAAAGCTTTTGACCAATAAGATTGCTTGAATTCATTAGTCCCTGAGCCTTGGACCCTCATCTAAAGTCGCCCTTATATTCATAGTTTTGTGTAGGGTAAACCCCCAGGGTGGGGCCTAGGGCATTCCCAAAATGAAGGGCCTAGGCCAAGTTCAACCCCAATTTTTTGGAATCTCACCACCCATGGACTTTAGGCAGCATAAAACATAAGACAGACATCAACTTAAACATATGTAGATTACAAGGCATAGTAATGGGAGGGTTCTTACCAAGGGTTTTTTTTTCATTTTTGTGATGTGGCATAGGTGACAATCATCTCACAAGAGATTTAGCATGAGTGGTGATCATCCCATAAATTTAGCTTTAATGGCAAAAAGATTTGAAAACACTGTCAAAACAGTAAAAATTTACCAAAAAAACAACCCTAAAAAAAAAAAATCTGGTAAAATACCATTGACATTGGATGCGACTGTACAACACGAACAAGTTTAGGACCGAAACTATGTATGATTACTACATAGCTATGAAATCTATGTTCCTGGTTGTAAAATTATTCTCTCACCCTTCTATTGGCTATGCAAGCCTCACCATTTTCCTACCATAAACTAAACACAAACAACACCAAAACCATTCAAAATCATTCAAAACCATTCAAAACCAAAAACCTTTCAAAATCAAAACTTCAATTCTCACAAACTTTTGCATTCATACCATAACTTTGTACAAGTGAAGGTGTTTCTCAAAGTCATAAACACCTCCTTATATACTAACAAAAAAGAAACTAATCAAGAAACTTTCTAAAACTTATCCATCACATGGTTCCTCAAATAATAAAAAGGAAACAAAATCACATGGTTCCCCACGTAATTCCACAATTAATCACAAGGAAACAATATCACATGGTTCCCCACGTAATTCCACAATTAATCACAAGGAAACAATATCACATGGTTCCCCACGTAATTCCACAATTAATCACAAGGAAACAATATCACATGGTTCCCCATGTAATTCCACAATTAATCATAAGGAAACAATATCACATGGTTCCCCATGTAATTCCACAATTAATCACAAAGAAACATAATCACATGGTGCACATGCAATTCCACAATTAATCACAAGGAAACAATATCACATGGTTTCCCATGCGATCTCACAATTAATCACAAGGAAACAATATCACATGGTTTTCCATGCGATCTCACAATTAATCACAAGGAAACAATATCACATGGTTTTCCATGCGATCTCACAATTAATCACAAGGAAACAATATCACATGGTTTTCCATGCAATCTCACAATTAATCACAAGGAAACAATATCACATGGTGCACATGACATAAGTCAATGCAACATGACTAAATTATGCAATCCTATCACCCAACTTACCCCTTTAAACAATTACCTAAGTAATTGTGTAATTACATCAAGTTACACGACATGTTACCTTAAACCTCATGAAATAACAATGTCTGGCGAAAAATTCCTGTTGTGGTGTTTGCGCCTCCCCAACAGAAGGTGAAATTTCACCCCAGTTTGCCAAGATAAAAAACATTTGTTCTTACACCTAGGAGTAGGCATATGGCCCTAGCTCTTTTTAGGAGGACTTATACCTATAAGGTGCCGTCTAAATGGACTTAGGAAATTTCTCTTAATGCTTTATGAATCAATAAACTTGTGCAGACTAACACTTCACATGCTCAAGTTGCAAAGATGGAGGCGTTTTTTTCCAAACTGAGGATCTGGGGATATTCACAGATTAGTACTTCTACCATTTTCCCTGACAAAACTCCAGACCTCAACTCCTATGATATTACAAGCATCCAGACCAGCCTTTTCTTTACTTGCGAAATTAAAAATGAAAAATTCAAAAATGAAGTTATTTTTGTTGTATTTTCTGAGGTCAGAGGTATAAAAAAAGGAAAATTGGCCGGACTGCTATATCTTCTTCCAATAAGTTGCCAGAACTATATTAGAAGGATGATTATAATTTTTTGCTTCATATCTGGTTTATATCTAATTATTTGGCTAAATATTCTTGTGGATGATTGTCACTTTTTCTGCATCTCCTATGAACAATCGCTATTTTCGATGCCAAATTGTTTTCTAAAAAGAGCACTGATCCAGCCCTACATCCAACACACAAATTATAGTCTCTAATTCTTGGAAACAAGTTGGCCCACATTTCTAGGTCAGTTAAGCCCTGTACCTACACCTATGAGAGAAACTGTACGGATGAGCCAGAACGTTTAATATATATCTCTAGGAAGGAATTGCGTGAGCTTACTGCTCATTACGCATAGTTTAGTCAAATTGACTCCATGTATTAAGTAAATTGAAAACCAATCAGAGGCACATGGCTGTGTGATTTTACCAACAAAGGAATCAGTGACTTCAATTGCTGCCAATCCCAAAAAGTATGGTCTTCACTGGGACTATAAACTCTTCACATTAAACAATTGCTTTAGTAAGTTTTTAACATTCTGGCCGTTGCATTACCTACACTCATATGGTATCTGGTTTCGGGTGCGGAATACGAGTCCAGCCAAAGAAAAAATAATTTACCCATGGTGGCAGTTACACCGATCTCATTAGTGGAGCCATATTTTTTGGTAGGTGTGTGGACTGCATGGTTTATGTCAGTTAATGGACTCTCAGAGTCTCAAGTAGCCTGGGCCCTGGCCAACTACTAGCTTCAACAACTCGTGGCCAGTGTTTCTTTTGTCAATTTTGTGATATAGCGAAAGTGGCGATGATTCACATGAAGATTTAGCCAGATTTGGCTACAAGATAAATATGAAAGTAAAATTTTTAAAACGTCTTTCCATGTCTTTTTGCTACATAGTTGAACCATGTATAGAGATTTGGCGATTTTTCTTATATTTTAGTTGAGTTTGGCCTATTGAAAATCTTTTAAATTTAGACTTCATAATTTCTAATATGTCTTTTTGGCTATATATAGCCAGCGAAAAGAAAAGGCTACTCATGAGTCCCATATCTAGTAAGCACATGTTGAGACAGAGGAGGAGGAATGAAGGAAGATGAGAACCACTTCATTAGGCGTCAGGAGATTCCTGACAAAAGCCTGCTATATTTCATTGCCCTTTGAAGTGCATGTAACCACTTGGGTTTTGCAGAGTTTAATTGAAGGTTCTTTCAATTTTCTCCCCAAGAAAAATTGATCACCACCCCCATGCCATGATCAAAGATGAGCTAATCATGATTCGTGAGGATGGGTTTGCTGACCAGGGCAATGCTGCAACTTGCAATGTTCCAAGCTTTCTTGTTGGTGATGGTGGCTGTTTTGTTCTTCGCCACAGTTAAAAAAATTTAAACCCATGTGGGCAAGGCCTATGATATATTGGGAAACGCCCATTCTCCTAAATATTTTGTATGACACAACATGAGCCTGGCAGCAGAAGCAATTGAATTGGCATGTTAAATGGTTCTACCAGATGCCAACTCCATTCATGGACAGCAGCCGCATACCTACCATCATTCCACTTTCGACTTCTTTGAAAACCTGTAGTACTGCTGGCCCATGTCAGGGCTTTAGACCCCTCCAGAGTCCAAATGGGGCGAAGTGGAATTGACCCCAACCCAACCCCAAACTACATTTTGAATGCATCAGAAATCTGCAGGTGCTATCCATGCCTTAAACCGTGAAGGGCTGCCAGACCACCTGCAACACAACAGTCTGGAGCGTAAGACCCCGTTCAGATCCAATGGTTGAATCTCCATGCAACTTGAAACAATCTGTTTCCCACCCTTCCCCAAAGGGGGTTCTACAACATCTTTTTCTCCATGCAACCTGAAACTGTGCGCCATAGTGGTGAACACCAAAGCGGGCAGCAGAGCCAACGACCTGTGGAATTCATAACCCTTTGCTTTAGGGCCAGAACTTGCAAGACATGTTTTGAAATTTGATGGTAGACAGGCCTGACGCCTTATACAGGGATCAAAATGGCCACTTTTGTCCATCGATGGCTAAGCATTGTTATATGTTCACCTATGTGATTTTTCTCTATAAAGAACATATTTTTTACCAAGCGTATTTTGAGCATCGTTTTAGAGTGAAATCCAACACAGGGTCTCTCACTTCCAAGACAATCCTTCCATAATTTGGAAGGTACCTCTTTCTTATTTCTATTTAAACTAAGTCAACGCACAAAAAATTTGAAGGGTCTTTATCCAAGCAAAGCGTTGATCTTTATACCCATTCACAATTTCAACTGCCAGCCTCATGACAAGTGCCTCAAATCATGAGGAAAGGGTTTAAATATAGACCCTTCTATATCAAATGGTACACACTAAAGGCAAGAACCTAATAATTTTACACAATTTTTAACTTTTTCACTCTAAAAAGGCATTCAGAAATGACAATGCAAACTTTTTTATTCCCTATAATGCTCCAATATAAAGAAGAAATGGAATTGAAAATGGAACAACATAAGTCCCATTTGAATTGCAAAAGGCCAAATCTCTAAAAGTCCAAGGTGATAATTAAGTTTCTCTCTCAACTACCAATCAAGTTGGAGTGTAACAACTTGGCAATTGGATTGGGAGGTATGTCAACAAGGGGTGAAAGTTAAGAGATAGCCAACCCCACTACTACTATTTGTTTTAAGTTTGAATGCTTGCACCTTTTGAAGTGTGTTTGAAACTTGATGTCAAAACAAGGTGACCGAGGTTTGAAGGGGACACTTTGGACCTATCATATTTTATTGACTGGTTGGAGCGGTCCACAAGAATTACATTAGGGAAAATGGGGGGAAAAAAAGGTCATATTGCTATAAGGTCATTGGACCATCATGTGATTTCGTCATCATGAAAATATGGGTTAGCCACTTGTTGCTTAGGGCATATCCATGGTAGAAAGTACAAATCACTATCTATGGCCCAAATTTTATGTGAAGGAACGAGATGATGAATATTTAACTATCCATTCTACATGTAGATCTCTTACCTTTCTATCCCATGTCGCTTCAAAATTTTGAAGTTTATTGATTGTTAGTCATTCTCCATTGTCTATTAACTTTGGTACTTTGAGTTTTTTGGGTGCTTTAGCCTCTTGGTATCAACTTTAAGTTTGGTATCGTGAGGTTTTTGGGCCTTAACCCCCTACCTAGTACTTTTTAATTTGTTCGTCAATCATCAATGTTGCAAGTCGTTGCATATACAATCTCCATTGTAAAGTCAAGCATTGTTAGATTTTTTTAGGGCAAACTCCCATGTCAATGTATCTTGTATCCCATTGTGCATATTCCATAGTCTGTTCACAATCCACCAAGCTTAAGGCTTGGGGAGATTTGTTGCAACTTTGATGTTTACACTTGCAACAAGCTTCAAATTGTGCACACTACACACTAGATTGGCATATCAATGTAAGGCTAGCAGTGGGATTGATCATGCGGAAGGGGTGAATTTAAGGTTGAAGATCACAATTTATGTTATGATTCCTTAAATCTAATGAAGATGATAGACTTAAGACTTGGGAGCAAAATTTGAACTATTGGAGCCTAAAGGTTTCAACAATAAGCTATAATTAAGAACCTTGTTGATTTGTTTCAAATCATGTAGATTTCAAAATTGTAGATAGTGAAAATTCTTAACTAAGTGCAAAACCTAAACCACTTTTCAGTTGATCCTCTTGTATGTTCATCTTTTTGTTTCATTTCTAATTTTTTTCTATAATCAAGTTGTGATTTATGAAAGCTTTGCTACCTTTGTCAATTGGTAGATGGATCATAGCGCCTTTTCATTTCAAATTCAAGAATTTTTTTGAGAAGAAGCCAACCCATCTCCAAGAGCCTAGATTTCTTTCATTACCTCATGAAACTGAATCTAGTAGATAGGGAATTTGTTTTTTAAAACCAAAGCCATGGATGTGGTTTGGAAGTTTTAGAAAGTACGGTCAATGAATATGCCATGGGAAGAACCTATATTTGATGTTGATGGAAATCTTTCAACAATTAGATGCAAAGTTTACACCAAGATACACATAAGCAAAAATTGTTGGTCCCAAAATTAGATTATGTTTATAAACATGCTAGGAAAAGGAAGAATGAAGAAGGAGCCAAGACGATGGATTTGAAATGTGTTCAAGCCAAAAATGAAACAACATATATATATGTCATTGTGTCAATGAACTATCCATTAATTTTGTAAGAATGATCAAGAAAGTAGAAAGAAGGTGATTCAATTTGCATAAGTTTTCATGTTATTTAACAAAGGGAAACCCATGACCAACTATGAGGATTTCAAACATTTCTACAACTTTTTTAAGTTGAAAAGCAACCTGAAGAAACACTAGATTGACATGGCAAGGTGGGAAATTGTTAAGCATTTCCAAAATCAAATATCAACAACCAGTAAAATTGTTATTCATGGGGCCAAATTGTGGCACTAACATGTGATGAGGTTATTGCCCTTACTAACCAATCTTAGATTTCTATACATGGATATTATGTTCAAGATTAATGTTGCATCCTAGTTCTACTTTCAGTTATATGCATTGTAAAGGATCCAATGCCCAAAATTTAACAAAGGTGATTTTGGCTACACTTGTTAATTTTGAGGACCTCATGGAAAAAGTGGTAAGCTAGCTCTTGTGTTTTGGTGCAAATAGTGTGAGTACATTGAATAGGGTACTTGGAATGGTGTTATAGTTCAAATTCGAAACTTTGCATGTTTTTTTCTTCACCAGCATTCAATGCATGGTGCATAAAACAAATTTTCTTTGCCTAGTTTGTAAAACATCAACTCATTTGACAAATTTGAGCTTAATGGAACGAAATTGTTGCCTAGATGATGCACCCCCAAACTCTTTAGGAGACCCAATAGTGGAAAAAGAAAGGAGTGGAGGCACGTTCCCTAGATTGCAACACTTCTGGGATAGGAGGGTGTGTTAGAGTTCCAAGATGAGATTAAAACAAACTCACAATTAAGAGTTCAAAATGAAATCAACTTGCATAACCAAGGAGAGAAAGTGGTTAATGTAAGTTGAACGCAAATGGTGTGGTGGACTTAATAGGGACAACTTTAAACATAAATTTTACACAAACCACAACCTTTGGGAAGAGGCACCAATCCCCTCCTTATATTATATTTTGTGACTCTTTGCGGGGGCTACATCCAAATGGCATTTTTTCCTAAGACTCCCAAGTGGGAGTTTCAAAATTGGAACTCTTGTTGTCTCAAAATTTTAGATGTTCATATCTTCCTCAAATCAATTTGTTTTGGAGCATGCAAGGGCAATATCTTGTAATCCTCAAAAAGATCTTTCCAATAGTGTATCACAAGCCCCAATTAAAGATCATTTGATCCTTGCTTTAAAAGGATTTGTGGTCAGAAGTCAAATTCCCAATCAACTTTCAACCTTTCTTTCAACCATAACTCATGCATTTTATGTTTAAATGAAAATGCGAAAACACTATAGGCATCTAAACTTCAAGACCTTTCCAATGGTATCCTATGGGCCCAATTTGGTGCTTGTTTACCTTTTCAATCAAGGTTTTAAATATTTAAGACTCTCACATGAAATGCAACTCTTAAAGTGGGAGTGCATTTGGGAGTCATTAGGTTCAATCTCTTACACTATCCCGCACTTGTGAAGGTGTGTTTCACTCTTGAACACACTCTTTTGGCATTACATGTCCTTGCACTCCACACTTAATTACGAATTTAATGTTAGGGTTGCAACACTACAAAAACTACCAAATAACCAATTGGGCAACATGGAAAAAACATTAGAATGCATGTAACATTTTTTATATAACATGGAAATTAACTTTATGAATGATAAAAGTTAAACATCACACATTACAGCATGCATGCCCATTTACATGTTCATTGTCATGTATGCATTGTATATTAGATGGATACCCATTAAATTAATGATTTGTGTACAACAACATCAACTTGAAGGTTTTGATTCGAGGATAGGGGATGCAAGCCCAAACTAACTACATAAAAACCTAATGCAAGAATTAAATCCTTAAAATAACATGTTATTAATCTCATGATTTACAAATTGATTAAATTTTTTAAAAGATTTTTATGATTCATAAAGATTTGATATTATATTATTATATAAAAACATACGTACAAAAATGGGGTGCAGTTCATTAGCCTAAATCATTATGAAACCTAAAAATTCAAATACATTCATTACACATTACTAATTTCACCTTGCTTAAAGTTATTTCATTATAAAGTCATTATGTAAGGATTATGTTTTATTACTAGTTAACATAATTCCTTATTATAATTTAATATCATAAATAAGTATATTTTTATGTTGTTGTTATAAATACCCTAAATTATTTTATGTTATACCCTATGCTAACCTAGATTATTCTAAATTATACTTCAAGTTATTATAAGTTATCATAGGTTATATCCTAAATTTATTATAGATTTTCCCACTTTATGTTATTTAAAACTAAATTATTTAACCATCCTTAAGTTATACATTAGGTTATTTTATTTTAAATCATTATATCATGTTATTTCAAGTTATACTTTAAGCTATTCAAAGTCATTCTATTTTATGTCAATATAAATTTTTTTATCATAAAATATAATAACTTTTAACATATAAAACAATTACACATAATAACTTAAGGTGGAACAACTTAGAGTAGAATAATCTAAAATAACCCATAATAACAATAGTAAAATAATTAAAATGGCAAAAAATAGCTTATAATAAAATAAATAATCATAATTTAAAGTACAATAATTAGAATAACCATAAACAATAAAGTATAACCTACAATAAAATGGTCTAAAATAACCAAGAATAGCTTAAAACATTAAAAATAACCTATGATAAAATATCCAACAATAGCCAAAATTAACCTATGATGAATACCTTAGAATAACCAACAATATTCTACAATAGAATAACCAAATAAACTATGATAAAATAATCAAAAATAGCCTATGGTAAATAACTTATAATAACCAACAATAACCTACACCATAATAACATAAAATAACTTATGGTAAGTAACTTAAAATAATTAACAAAAGCCCACGATAGAATAGCCAAAAAATAATTTAAAATAACCAATAATAACTAATGACAAAATAACCAACAATAGCCTATGATATAATAACCAATCATAACTTCATGTAAACAACTCAAAATAACTAATAATAGCCTGTTATAGAATTACCAAAAATAATTTTTAGTGAAATAGCCTAAAATAATTTACAATAAAATAACAAAAACTCATTTATGGTAAAATAGCTTAAAATAGCCATTGATAATTTATGATAGAATAACCAAAGATAACTAATAGAAAATAACCAACAATCGTTTACAATAAATTTTTTAAAAATAATTTAAGATAAAATAACTTAAAATGATCAACAATAGCTTATGATAAAATAACCACAAATATTTTTAAATAAAATAATTTATAATAACTAACAATAGCTTAAGATATAATAACAAAAAATAGTTTAAGGTAAAATAATTTAGAATAACCAACAATAGATTATGATGAAATAACCAAAAATAACCTACAATAAGATAATTTATAATAACCAATAATAGCTTGTGATAAAATATCCAAAAATAATTTAGGATAAAATAGCTTAAAATAACCAATAATAACCTCTAATATAATAGCCCAAAATAGTTTAGAGTAACTTACAAATCTTGTAGGATAGAATAACCAATAATAACCAATGATAAATAACTTAAAATAACCAACAATAGCTTATGATAAAATAACTTAGAATTGCCTATGGTATAATAACCAAGGATTGCCAAGAATTGCAAAGATCAACCTAGGGTAAAAAAGAATGTGGATAAGAATATGTGATGATAAAATTAAACCCATTCATTTAAATAGTGGTTTAATGGTTAAGAATTTATTCCTTACACATGGTGATGAAAGGAGGTGAAAGGTTCAAACCTTCACATTTGTACCTTATGTTGGTGGGCTAAGTTGTTAGCTTAGGCTAGGTATCTTAAAGAAGGTTCCTAAATGTTTAGCCTAAGTTTGGATTTTTTTATCAATGAATTTATTTTTGATGATTTAATTATTAGTGAATTTATTATTAACAATTTAACTTTTAATGAATTTGTTACCTATTGATGAATTCAATTAGCTTTTAATGAATTCACCTAGTCATAACAATTGATCCCCATTTACTAGGCGGTTAGTCACTTTCACCAAGGTAAATTTGTCCAATTTCATTCAAAATCTAATGAAACACATAATAAATTTGGATGCATATTGGTGTAATGTAGATATATTTTAAAATTTTATCATAAAAATATTATTTGCAATACATTTGAAGTCTTTTTAAACATATTTTAAGTAAGGAAAAACTTTGGTTAAATTGTCTTTTAAATGTTTTTGAATTTTCATACTCATTATATTCATTTCAAATTTATATCAATGTTCTTTGATCATTACATCAAAACCCTAATTTTATGACTACATATATGATTGCATTTGTAAATGTATTTGCCATTAATGACTAAATATGACTACATGATTATGTAACCGAATCAAACTCATCAATAGTCATAGTTGTAAACACCATTCCATGATTTTTACAATTTTGGCATGTTGAACACATAATTACATATATGATTGAACATATGATTACACATATGATTTCACATGATGGATATATGATTGTAAAGAAACATGTGTCTTCTATAAGTAACCTAACCTAGGTTAATATATTTGGTGCCAACCTATTTACCCTCTTCCCACCATCTACTAACCCACTTGAACATACTTTGTTTAAGTTGATTGCTTAGTCTAGGTTAGGGTGAAAGCATGAATAGGGGGATTGTTTGGATTCAGACTTATAATTATTTTAAATTACATACAAATGTAAAACTTAAAGTCATATTTAAAATTAACATTGTCAATTTTTAAATTATTCATGTTGTCATAGACTTTAATGGGAATCATCATAAAATATTTGGATGAATTCTAAAAAGATTATGAACTTGTGATGGAGTTTTCAAATGACAACACTACATTTGTCACAAAAAGAAAATGAAAATGTGGACTCAAAAAATATGTCAAAGTAGTGTCAAAATAAAAATTGAAAAATAAAACATCATCAAATGAAGAATTGATTAGTGAAATGCATTGAAACTTTCCTAATATATATATATATATATATATATATTATTTTATTTTATTTTATTTTATTTTAATTTTTAATTTTTTAAATGATTTGATTGTTATAAATTTTATCCTTGAGAGTGCATTTCACATTAAATTTTTTAATCTTTTGCATCGATTTTTTCATCAATCACATGTTTAGAGATATTCATAGGTTGGCTTATTAATATTTATGATTAAAAGCATAAGGAATAATTATAGGATTTATGGTTTGATAATTGTTAAAATTACAAAAAATTCATTAATGTTAGATTATGGTATCTCAAATGCCACTTTTGAAACACCTAACCATGCTTTTGTTCATTAACCGTAAGTTAGATTGGCCCCCTAAACATGTATAATGACTTGAACTCCTCATTTTCACAACGAAAAACCAAATTCTTCACTAATGCCCCACACATTTATAAGGTAGATGCATAGTATGGTGTAGAAAATTTTAGGGAAAATTAGGATTATAAAGTATAAAAAATAGTAACATGTAAGATTTCTCTCACCTTGAAATTTTTTAGAGATCACATCGAATTAATTTGAACTTCAAACATAAATTTATAAGTTATTAAACCCATCAATATGTAATTGATTGGTAGTTGTATCATTATGTAAAAATACATTGACAATTTTACAAACATTGATTTAGAACCTTGTTTAACAACACATTACCATTTTTTATTAATTTTTCAAATCTTTTTTTAAAATTTAAAATCATAAAAACAACATTCATCCCAATTATATCTTCAAATGAAAAACATTTTCCAAGTCAAAAAAATCACAATTATCATCATTATTATACCATAATGTATTAACATATGTTTTTAAGAATTTGATATGAACTTCACAACTTGAAAAGAAATTGAAATTTTTTGGGAAGAAGATTTTTCTTTATGGTTGTCTTTTTACATGTGCAAAATTTCACTGATAAACTACCATTGAATCTAGTCCTTCATAGTCTTTTTTTTACAATTGTAACATCATGACAAGGCCGTTTCAAAATGAAAATGTTTTCCATTTAATAATTGTATTGTTCATATTTGTTTCAATTTCACAATATAATGATATAATGGGATGTAAACCACCACTAATTGAGAAATTTTGTTACAAAATGTTTTCCAAACATCCACATGATATATCAAAGTTCCATAGGTATTGAAAACTATCAAACTATGTCAATTTTTGTAGCATGGCACATTCACCCCATATGTTAAAATTTTGTTAACCTATTATTAAATGAACATTGTTTATTTCACACTTCATACATGATTGATTAATATGTTAAAAAATTGGTAAAAAATAGGTAGTTAAGTAGGATGTAGGTAGATATATAGGAAGGAACTTGTAGGTAGGTAAATACCATTTACCCATTTAGTTATTACCTACTAGCTTAATACCTACATTGACCAATACCTATTTTAACCTAGTAACCTATTGAATCTCACCAAATAACCTATGTAACTAATTTATCTACATACTTAGTCCAACTTAATCAAATTACCTACTCACGTAGCTTAACTTAACCTAGATAAGAATGCTAATCTATTTGGCAGGTACATTAAATTAATAGTTATGCTAGTTTAGTTGGTAAGTATGTTGGGCTAAGTAAGTATGTTAGGTTAAGCAAATAAGTTAAAGTAGGTTAAGGTAGGTTAAGTTAGGTTAGTAAGAATGCTAGCTTAGTAGGTATAAATTAACTAAATAAATAGGTTAGGTTAAGTAGGTACACTAGTTTCATAAGTAGGTTAACTTGAATAGGTAGGCTAGGTTAACCGCTAAATAGGCACATTAGCCTAGTAGCTAGGTTACAGTACAAGAAATCTTGTTCATTACAACCATATGGTTATTTCTATAAATGCAACTAGTGTCCAAATCAACTATTTTTATGACTACACTTAGGTTAATCCTACATGTCATTTTAGTTGTAAATGTGTGTAGTCATTTATGCAATTATTGTAGTCACATATGTGATTACAATGTTGATATAATGAAATGAAATTGCAAGTGCAACTATAGTTTGTGACTATTACATGTTTGGATGGACAAGTACAATGAAAATGCAAATTTTTCATCCAATATTGAATGGATCCTTGAATGGATGAAAATTTAGTTGCTTTTGGAACTAATCATAATTGTTTTAAAAATTGGGACCTTATAATTTTTCCATTTACACTACCTTGATGATTAAAACATATGTGGCATCTTTGGAAGTACAATATTTGCTCCATAATCAACTTGTGTCTAACTATTTATTGATGTTTTCTATTTTTTTTGACATTAATTATAGAAATTATTTAATGTGTATTAAATATATTTGAATTATGATATGTTTACAAATATTATATATGATCATTATTTAATTATATATTATACATGAAAATTAATTTTATTGGTAAAATTATAACATATTATATTCATAATCAAATATGAAATATATTTTGAATCAAATAAATGTTTAAGATGTCTGAGAAATATATCATTTATTTGATCATAAGACTTTTATCATATTTTTGATAAATTTATATTTTGTAAAAATATAAACATAAATTTCCATCAAATTCATTAATTATTTAGCATTACAAAATATTTTTCAATTAAAATTTAAAATATAGAATAATATTATGCATCATAAATATTGTAACATATATTAAAATTTTATTATATTTTTCTTGAATGTGATTGAACTAGGTGGGTTACCTAATTACTTAAATTAGCTTTTTAGCCTAGCTTACCAAGTAATGACACATGTGAACAACTCAAAGGATGAAAAATCATGAAATTACCAATTTTATATGAATTAGTATGTTGCATTATTTTTATAAATATAATTTTTTAAAATATATGTGGATTTAAAATATTATATTATATCAATTAAATTTAATAATTTTCAAAATGTTGCTCAATATTTTATGTATTCATATGTAGTTGCATAATCCTACAACTAGTTAATGGGTCAAAAATCCCTATAGTCACAAGTGATATGCAACTACTAATGTGAATATACATGTCGCATGGAATTTTGTGTCATTAGTTATCTTTTGCCACTTGTCTAAACCAATTGCAAGGTAATTTATAGTCACATGTGTTTATTACGACTAAAATTATTATTTTTTGCAACAAAAATTATTGTCATTTATTTTCAAATTTCTTCTAATGCTTGAATACGTAGCCTGGGGAAGACACTAGTAAAAAAAATGGAAAATATGTGAGTAAAAATATTGGGTGCAATATATGGTTGTTGGGTAAGTTTTATAAGTTAATTAGTTAAAAAATAAAGTACATTTTATTCAAATAATCAATTATAATTCATATAAGGTTGCTTTAATATGTATATATTAAATAATTAAATAATAATAGGGCGATAAAAAATAGGTTGGATAATTATTTACTACCCCCTATAAAAATGGTTCTTTGACACACATAAATCCTAAACTTTACACTAACTGTCCCCTTCAAGATACATAGGCTAGGTTGGGTAGGTATGTTAACCTAGTAGATACCTACATGGGTCCATTCATGATTAAGGTACCAAAAATACAGGTTTAATTGAAAAAGGACTACAAAGGACAACTTTGGATTTTTGTTTATCTTACATTATTATAATTGTAGTGGATTGTTGTATGCCAATAGATAAAATGATGTCTTTTTAAGTTAATAAAAATATTTAAAAATAATTTGGATACTATGTTAATGTCATTTTAAGTCTTGTAAACTAAAGGAATCAAATGTTTAAAATACATTTTTTAAAAAAGTAATCAAAAGGAAGCATAAAATCATACAATTAATTTCAAATTTTTTGTACAACAAAAACATGCCCCTTTCTATGAAAGTACATGTTCATTGGAGAAACTTGATGAAAAACCAAATCATTCAAAAATTTCAAAGTCTTGAAATTTTGAAAGAAAGGGCTACAAGGCAAAGGGTTCATTTTTTTAACTATTTGATAAAAAAATTTGTATTCAATGGGTTCAAAATGTTTAGCTTTAGATGTAAGTCACATGTGTAGAAAATAAACATGTCAAAAAACATGTTTGGTTGTCCATTGAAAGTCATTTTAGGATTTTCTACGATTTTTTGCATTTCTAGCATTCAACTAAAATATTCATACACAATTATGTATGATTGTGAAAAATCACCATTGACACATGAATTCTTTTATATTGGACTATTCGATTTTTCTCACTTAAGTTTGTTTCATGTAAATGTTATTTGTAAAAAATAACTTGAAAATTTCCTTAAGTCCTTTTTTTCTTTTTTGGTAACCCAATTGTGAATGGACCCATATTCATCTTGATGCCTAACCTAGCTAGTTACTTAGCTTAGCCTAACCAATTAGCTATATAATTAATTTAACTACCTACCTAATATAGCTTAATTTAGCTACCGACCTACCTATATAGTTGATGTAAATGACCAAATTAAAGTTGAAATTGGTCAATTTTTTGTGAAAAAGGAAAGGAGATTTTATACCTTATAATCACATTATATATTTAGTCATATTGCACCTTTGATCATGTAAGAACATATATGATTAGAAATAGTTAGTTATATTGTACCTAATCATGTAATGACCAACCAAGTACGACACCTTAGTTCACATGACTACATGACTAAATTTCAAACATAGTTATAAAGTGTCAAAGTCATGAAAATCACATTTTAACATAGTGAATACCTTAAGAATGTTATTGTACGAGTTCATTTACAAATTTCAACATCAATTTAAATTTCACTAATACAATGAAAAATTAAGCAATGTTTACATCCTTAAGTGATTCTTATTATCTTATTTGGACCAATGTTTATCTTGGTATAAAGCATAATGGAAAAATTGCAGAAAATAAACAAAACATTGGGAGGACAAGTCAAACTATGAACCATCATGCACCCACATCAAATGAACATGAAAATATACAAAGTTGATGAACATTATTTCAGAAATAAATGGGAAAAGAGGTTAGAAATGATATGATAATAAGGGCATAAGTCTATTTTTTTAAAAAGGGCCCTTGTTGATTCTTATTAACGTAAACTAAAACCTTTAGAAGGAAAGGGAGTTGGTTAAGAAAAAAACCTAAAGGTAATGGTTGAAACAACCAAAACACCATTTCCTAAATACAACTTTAGTGTGATAATAATTGCTAAAATGAGACCAATGCTTCCTTGATGAATAATGGGAAGCAAACATGCATGTTTGCAAGGTTAAATCCCATTTGGCTTGTTGAAATACCCTTGACCTAAAAGGTGATTGAGAATTTGCAAAAGAGGTAGCTTAATACAACCTAGATTTTGAATGTTATGAGCATAATGAGCCCAATTGTTTCCTTTTTCAAAATTTGGACATCACAAGATTTACAACTCTTTGTTTGAAAATTTAATTTTATGGTGGAAAAACTCAATTTTCCAAGGTGTTCTCAATTTCTTTTTGTTAAATAACGAAATTTTTCTTTAGAAAACCATTGGGTGGACCCATTACTCAAAAACATTCCTTTCCTTATCGATATTTCAATACCATAACCCAACATTCTACTTTCAATATACCATTGGGTAAAATCCATTAAATGTGACTAAGTTAAAAAAATTGTTCCAATGTAGGTTGCAATTGTCATTGCATGATACTCAGTTCAATTCATGATAAATTGTTGTGCTTGTAATGCAATTGGAAAGGACAAGAAGTGATTACTACCTTATAAATGTGAGAATGAAAATGAGTTTGAAATAAATTATTCTTTAAAATTATTTCAAGGATTTTTGTAATTTTCATAAATCTTGTAATATTTCATATTACAACTTGAAGTGACCACCCTAGACAACAATTCATGAGCCCCGTGAACACCTTTGGTGGTAGTATCTTGTTGCAAATTCCCTTACAAATTGATTTATTTATAACATTTTTTGCAAAAACAATTTAAGTGGTTATAGAAATACATAATTGTCATTCCTAACGCCTTTCCAAGCAAACCACAAGTATAAAATATTAGGTATTGTAATACACAACTTAATTTGCTAGCAATTAGTTTTCAAGTTGCCAAGTTGAAAAATTCACTACTTAAATTGTTAAAATTTCAAAACAATTGTTGAAAATTCTAGAAGTTCCTACAAATGAAGACTTAGGAAAAATAACAAGGCTTTTGTGACTTGTCAATGGACTCCAATAATGGTGAAGAATGCCACACATTTGTTGATCTATTGAATGGGTTCTTATGTTGGGAATGAGAACAATGTCATAGCAACTAATTAAGCATTAAATTTTTCTTGATTTTTATTGCTTAGAAGATTGTTATTGTGAATAGGTTAAATGCAAAACTTAATAAGAGTGGGCATCATTGTCAAATTTAGAACACAATTGTAAATCTGAAACATGATGCACAGCCTCAAGATGTCACATGAATGAAAAGTGTGAGTATGTGGTATAGCAAGGAATGTCACACCGTCTTTTTTCGAGACCCATCAAACTGTGGAAAAATGTAGGAAACACATAAAGAAAGATTTTTAATAATTTTTTTGTTGAATACATTGACTACATTGTACAAATTTTGAAACTTCAACAATGTAAAAAATATTTGATGTTCCTATTCATTACATTCATACAAAGTTTTAAGAATGTCATAATGGTTATTTTCTTTGAACTTTTTGGTTAGGAACATTTTTAAAACCATGTTAGGGGTTTTTATTTTGTGAATATAAATTTTTTAAGGTACTTTAGATGGTATTTTATTTGATATTTTTGTTGGGTAATAAATTGAGTAGGTATAATTTTAGTTATGAATTTCCAAAGTTTAAGAACTTGATTCTTGAAAGAGCTACAAAAATAAATAATATAAGTTTGTAATGATTTCCACATTTTTAATACAATGGAAACTTCAAGCCATATACATTAGCATGCAATAAATAAACATGAAAAAAATAAAATTATAATTATGAAAAGATTTAAAGGAAAGGGCCTAGAAATATTATTTGACCAATTTTTGTTTCTTAATCATTCTTTTGAAGTGATTCCTAATGAGTCCACCCAATCATGTTTTCACCCATAAAAAAAAAAGAGATTATTGAAAGTCTTGTTTTGAAAGTTGGGTATGAGCCTTCAGGTTTTATAAGTTTGTGAGTTGAACTAGCTTTTGTCAATTACAAAATGCTGTTATTGTTGTTTTGCAAGTCCTAGTTTGTCTTTAGATTTAGCATTATTCAACTTTGAACATTCTATAATTTCTTATAGAGTAGGCAAAGAACACAGTGTTTTTTTGCCTCTTCTCATTCCAATGCAAAAGATGTTACCTCAAGCTCATACTGACAACTCCATTGTAAGGAGAATCTATAAAGCATATTAATTTATGTGCTTGTTCTTAAGCTAGAATTTGACTTTATATGACTTTTTTTCCCATGGAAAGTTCAAGTTTGCAATGGAATTTTGTTGGATGTTGTGTAATGCAACTACTCTTAATGTTTGAGCAACTATGATAATCGAAATGGGTAGTTGCTAGTGTAGAACATAGTGAAATGTTTTATTTGAAGTTCACACATGCTGATGACTTTAGCTTTAAACCCATTGGCATACATGTGAATTTTAAGAAAAAAAGACTCCACAACTTGTGGCCTAGGGTTTAAGGTTTTTGTCCCCCTCTAGTTCAACTTCCATTACCTTTGAATTCCAAGCTGATACCTGATTGCTCTCTCACCAGTGAACCAGTGAGAACCAGTCTATCCTACCTGAATCCAACAATTCAGTGTTTTGGGTAATCTGAAAACCATGGTGAGTATCAAGAAAAAAATAACATACATTCAAGAATGGGGCCAGCTCTCCTAAACCCTTTCCAGAACCAGCCCTGGCAGTTCTCTAGAAAAGGTGAGAATCACCCAACACTGGTAAGTAAGTGAGAGCTCTGTGGTGGGAGGTAAGGCACTTGATGGCTACTAGGTAGGTAGATGCATTTGACTGGTTGGTATGTAGCTAGCCATCTTGGTTAGCTAAGAGACATGAATGCAGTGGAAAAGTATTTCCTGTCTACACATCATCCATCCTGCATGGTGCTCTGGTGGGTGCTGGTTCAGTCTGGCTGGCAAGCATGGGCCAGTGGCCATCTTTCTTCCCAGTTTATCTCCACAGATGGTTACACTTTTAACTGTGATATTTTTTCCTGCCCAATAGTTTCTGTTATCCAAAAAGGGGACTTTTGCAATATTGAACCATTTGCGGAATTTTTGCTGTTTAGAGGGCATCTTAATCTGACCACGGGATTAGAAGCTATGGTTGATTCAGTGAACAGATCAACTCAGAATGATTGATTAGGTTAACATAGCCTTCTGCACCTCAAGCAAAAGGCAAGGATGAGAGACACGTGAAACCTAGGTTTTGAGAGGTCTTCATTGCAAATTTTGTTAGTTGCATGGTGCAGGCATGTCATGACTTTTCATGCTCAGTTGCATATGTACGATGACAAAAGATCAGTATGTTAAGGATGTGACGTTCAGTTTCACAGAACAACATCAAAACTCAAGATTGATTGTGCAAGGGCAGGACACCAGCACCTGTATTCAGTGCCCCAATGCTTGTTCCATAAGGACTAGCTTGCAAAATCTGGAAATAAGTTAGTGATGGTACTGATTTGTTTGTACATCTTCAAATTCAGGAATTATGAACCATTCATTGGATGCCTGTGGTGCGCACTGACTCCAAATTAAGGATATAAAACGTACCAGGGCTAGAGGTGAACCTACAGCCACCAGGGCACCATCCATTGGAAGCCCATTATGACTTAGTTGTTGAAGAACCCCAATAGAGTGTCCCGTTTCAACTTGATAACCTATTCTGTGGTAAAAAGCCCTGCAAGTAGGCATGTAAATGGGTAAACATGAGACTGTTGGGTAAACAGATGGATGTAGGTGGATAGTACATAGGTAAGACAGTGGATTATTACTGTATTATCCAGGCAACTTTGTCACATATTATTTTTAGAAATGCCGAAATTTTCAAAAATTACTCTTCTCGAAGACCAATTTTTTGTGAAGGAAAACCAAGAATCTTTTTAAATGGAACCTTCAAAATAAATTAATTATTTGCCAGACATGTGCTGAAGCTATACTATGGTAGTAGCCATATAGGAAGAACAGACACTGAGCTATCCACTGTGATAGCTAAGGAACTGGAATCCATTATTGGATTGCTGTTTCCAGTCCACCCACCATCCATCCCTGATGGTGCTAGTCTAGCAGATTCACTCTGTTCAGGAATCAGCCCTTGACAATCTCGAGTTCTCCTTGTCCAAATTCGGAGCATACTGAGATCATCTGAAATCCAACACATTTGTCTTGGTCAAGGTTGGATGTGGTTCAGCTGCACACCTCATGTCAAGAACTTCAGATGCACCACAACATTTTGATTCACATTCCTCCATTTGAACCACAAGGTAGAATGGGGTGGGGCACCATATAAAGTGCCAATATTTCATTGAATATATGGATTTTAGACTGGGAATCTGCTAGGGAGACCAAACTGTTCTAGCATTGATATGATACAAGCCTCAGCTTAATAGGACATGTCCTATGCCTTTTGAACCCCTACATGCTTATCAACCTTTCAACTGGTAGAAATTGGCATTTCACCATTCGCAAGTTGCAGCACAAATAAATGACCTTACCTATTTATTCATTCCAAGGCCTTCAAGGGTAAGAGAATTTCGTCTTTTGTTGAAATATAATGAAAACCCCACTCAAAATTTAGCTTTCTACTTGGAATAGTCGGAGCAGGTTTTACTTCTGAGATTGAAAATACCAATGTTACGAGGTTATTAGAAACAGGGACAGAAACCACCCCCCGCCCAACTTCTTTTACCATGATAGTTCCTATCCTTCTACTCAGCAAGGGTAACAATTTGTAGCTCTGTATGACTGGTCATATCGTGATGAGTTTCTCAAGTTCCAAGATATGGAGGAAATCTAGAGATGTGACCTTTGCTCAAATAAAGAGAAGGTCATCACCTTACCTGAACAAAGTTGTTTTGTGGCAGCTTTTCTTCCTTCATCTAAATGCACTATCTGCTTAATTTATTGTCTTCAGATATGCAGATAATCTTTTCCTTTTCTGCTAGATATTCCATCTGATATTACCGCACCTATTTTTGCAAGAATTGAGTTCCTTGGCATGGTGGAAACGTGCCAACCAGTAACACTTCACTCTCAGGTGACAATCAGGATTTTTTTGGTGTTCCTTTTGTGTAAGGTAAAGCCCCTAGGATGGGGGCATTCTGAAAATAAGGGGCCTAGGATGAGGGGATAGCTGAGTCCAGCCCCACATTTTGGGAATGTCCTCCATCCATGGGCTTTACAAATCGTAAAGGTGTAGGAGTGGAGGGATCATATGATGCCTACTCCTCAATAGTGGGAGGCAAATTATGCCTACTAATAGGTGTAAGAACCTGCCACTATTGAGGAGTAGGCATAATATCACTCCCATTTTTTAGGAGGGAAAGTGGATATAAGGTGGCCTCCAAATACACTGAAGATTTTCTCCAAGTGCTTTTACATCAGTTTGTGGTGTAGCCACGCTAGCAACCATCCACAGGAGGATCTACCCAGAATTAGATACAGGACAGGTAGAACAGAACAGTAAAAAAAATTGTAATCCTGGTGCTGTTTGGCGACCTGCACGAGTAGGCTTTCTAAATCTGGCGAACTGAGTTTGAAAACCCTACTTTTTTGACGAATTTTTTCAATTGTTTTCAAAAAAGCCTTTGTAGGGGTCACAACCCCCGCCCCCACCCCCTTTTTTTTTGCATTTTGGTGAAATTTTTCACCCAAAAAAAAAAACGCTGGTGCCTATATCAGATTCTTTCTGCTAAATGTCTACCCTCTTTTGCTGACACCACCAGTTTTCTATCTAACCCGAGCTGATTTACTAGAGATTTTTATCCTGTGAGACTCTGTAATCAATTTTGAATGATAAAAATATGTATGGACCTACCCTGCCTTCTGAATCCTTATTACTCAGTGATGACAAGGCATATGTGTTGCAAGAAGTTTGAAAGTGGACATCTTGGATTCCCATCATCTTGATGAATATGTACCTTTTTTATTTGTGCATCTCCAGTAATCTTTACTTGATCAACTTATAAATCACATTCTCTACATGGTTTTCAAAATCTGAAAAGGAACACATGTCCAGGTATATTTCACTGACATTGATCAATTGTGAATGCATGCAAACAATGAACCTATACTACACGAGCGGGTTTAGGATCGAAACTATGTATAATTACTACATAGTTATGAAGTCTATGTTTTTGGGTTGTAAAACTATCATCCCACCTTACTTTTGATTATGCAAGCTTCACCATTCTCCTTTCATGAACTACACACAAACAGTACCCAAAATTATTCAAAAATCAAAAGCCTTTTTCCAAAATCAAAACTTTAATTTTTACAAACTTGGTATTCATATCATAACTTTGTACAAAAATGAAGGTGCTTCTCAAGATCACAAACACCTCCTTATATACTAACCAAAAGGAAACAACTCAAGAAACTTCCTAAAACCTATCCACCACATGGTTCCCCAAATAATCAAAAGAAAACAAAATCACATGGTTTCCTATGTGATTTCACAATTAATCACAAGGAACAACATCACATGGTTCCCCATGTGATTCCACAATTAATCACAAGCAAACAACATCACATGGTTCCCCATGTGATTCCACAATTAATCACAAGAAACAACATCACATGGTGCACATGACATAAGTCAATGCATTATGGAATCCTACATCCA
>Ga0116227_10001694_pt1 | contig 49819 bp, 28 predicted proteins | sample S1TSphgellanicum_FD_89693 | JGI IMG/M metagenome (GOLD analysis project Ga0116227, IMG submission 89693) | Host-associated microbial communities from peat moss isolated from Minnesota, USA - S1T2_Fb - Sphagnum magellanicum MG | ecosystem: Host-associated > Plants > Peat moss > Unclassified...
TAAATTTTTTTTTTAAATTTTTATAATAAAATCTTTTTTTTTCCTTTCCTCTTTTTTTAAATATATGGTTTTTTTTTTTTTTTTTCTTTTTTTTTTTTTGCGCTCTTCTTCCCCTAAGTCAAACAGATTGTGCTACTTGTTTTAAGTATACTTTCAGAAGAACTTTTACTTCTTGTTGGGGATTTTGTTTCTGGATTGTGAAGGATCAGAGTTTCTCTCACCCATGTTGTTGCAACAGCCCACAACTGGCAGCAACAGTTTGACTTCTAGAGAGTGCTCCCCAGAAGAGCTCCTCCTTTGAAATTTGCACTTTCTCTTTGTTTTTGTTATGGTTTATGACATCTATCTATATTATGGTCACTGGGCATGGCCGTTGAACCATTCAGCTGATTTCAATGATTCAGTGCAGTGTGGGTTGTTGTTGTTGTTGGTGCTGCCATTCTTAAGTGACTCTTTTGGTGGATCTTAGAATTGCACAACCAAAACACATTGGTAGCTGCACCTTACTAGTACATATACTCTTGTCAATTGTTAGTTCAGCTTCTTGCAGATACAAACCAGTGTTGTTGGCAGGTTCAGGTTCTAGGTTAGGTTTTGGGGGTATCAGGATCGGATCGTAGGTTTAAAACATTGTTGTTGAAACTAGATTTGGATCCTGGATCTTGAAACTATTAACAACCTCTTGCTGAAATAAAAAAAACACTTGCGACTCTTTACTTGAGGAGTTCATAGTGGAATCTCCCACTGGATTTTGTATGTCCTTCTTCTTCTGCCAGCAACTACAACAAAATATGGTTTCTGCTACAACTCTATTTAACCTTGACTCATGACAAACTAATGTCAAACTGCAGTTTGATATTATATCACATAATATGTTTTATATTGAAATGGATGAAACCACATCATTTTTCTTCACACATATATACACCACATGTATTTTACATTCAAATGGATGAAGCCACATAGTTTTACATCACACGTGTTAACATATAGTTTACATATAAATGGATGAATCTGCATAGATTATACCTTGAGCCAATTCTTATAGCTACAAGCAAAGCACATATTCTGTGGTAATGACCCCTTCATTTTTCTTCTATAAATTGTCAAATTAGAAGCCTTTACACACTAGATTGCTGTGAACTTGGAATTAAATATTGCCTCTCTTGTTTTTCTCTGGACTCATGTGTGAATGCACCAGAGTCAACCAGCACCCACTAGTGCACCATCCATTGGGTGCACCAATGTGGTTTCATAATGTTTAGACATACCGTGCAAGAGTTATTGAATATTGAACAAATTTTTTTGCATTGAAAATTCAATAAAATCAAAACTAAGACATTTTTGGGGGACACTCCAGTGTTTTCTTCATGTTGTTGGAAAGCCCTCAATGAATAAGTAGGTTTTTATGAAGGTGATTTCATAATTTTTAGACCTAAGTTGTGAGAGATTTTGAATTTTGAGTAATTTTATTTGTCATTAAGAATCCAATAAAAATTCAATTTTTAAAATAAAATTGGATTTCAGACTTAGGTTGAAGATGGTGTATCATTTTCCTTTCAAAATTGATTCAATTGAGCCAATGGTATAGGCCACACTGCTAATATTGTTATCATGCACAAGTACATTTAGTAACACATTCATGTTAGCAAATGAAATTGTAAATAAGAATTTTTTTTTTTTCAAAATCAAAATCATTATGCATTATACTAGAGCTAAGTACATGGTTGGATGTTAAATTATAAAATAAGTAATACAATTTTTATTTCATTTAAGTTAATATTGATGATCCATACACAAGTTCAAATTGTCTCATATGATGACAACCAAAGTGTATATATATATGACTTAGTTGTACTTTTTGTGCTTGTGCAAACCATACTAGGATCCATTCTTTGGTGAATGAAACTTTTTTTAAAGATACAATGTCATGCTCATGTATTGTAACACGGGTGACAATGTTGTCAATATTATGAACAAAAAGGGCTTTTTGTTAACATGCAAGAACATTACATGAATTGATTGAAGTGGTCAAATGCAAGATGCAAATTGTGAACTCATTATTTGTAAGAGTGTTGAGAATCAACTCAACTCCTACCCAAGTAATATTATCTATCATATATTTCAGTGTAGTCATAGTCTTGGGCATGTAATTAATATTCTTATATGGATTATATTATCACACAAGTGTTTCTAAATGTATTTTTTTAATTTGATATTTACATGTTTGAAATGATATTTTTAACGGTTGACACAAAACATGTATGGTTAATAATACAAAGACTGAAGGGAAGGATGCTCAAGGATCAGTCAGGCTTTTTCCAAATGGGGGAAGGTGTTGAAAATTCGAGATTTTCCTGGGGGGGGAACTTTTGAAAAGCAAAACGTTTACCCACTTTGCAGATGTACACTTATGCCCTAAAACTAGGTCTTCCCTTAACTCAAAATTAAGATTAAAGTTTTCAATGAATTCAAAGATCCAAAACAAGCATATTTTCAATGCCAAATTTAAACTAAAACCCAAGAGGTTGAATTGTTGGTGTGAATATACAATTAACTTAATTTTGGAACTTTTACCATTTTTGAGCCTCCAAAAATAAACATTGAACCCACCTCAAGGTTGAAGGGATAGATAGAAGTAGTGTAATTGGAATGCATATAGGTAATCCCAAAAAAAAATCAGAATTTGTTTTATAGGATTTTCAATGAAAAAATTGGGGGACTGGGGATGGTGGGGAATTATTATCACAAAATTTTTAAAATAATTAATTTAATTAATTAGAGGGGCCAAAAAACCCTGATGGTAAGAAAAATATTGAAATTATTGGGACAAGACTAAAATTATTATTATATATGCTTCACTTAATTTCCGAAATTTTTTTTGCTGAATTATATTTTAAATGACCAAGTTTTTTTTTTTAAAAGCCTGATTGAAAAGTGGACTAACCCCGGTTTGGATGCGTTCCTGCCATGCTCGACCAACACTGACACCGCGTACCCGGTTGCCATAACCGGGTCCGGGCCCGCAAGCCAGCCGGCCAGCGCGTCCGTCCGTCCATCCGCGCGTCTGCCCGCGCGTCCGTCCGTCCGTCTGGCCGGCCGCAAGCCCGCACCTCCATACTGCCCGTAGATCCATTCCCAACGCCCAAAGCGCGGAACAATTACGATGACGCACGGCGCGCCGGGTACGAGTAATGGGTCGTCGGGATGCGACTCCGTCCGTCCAGGAAGACCTCGCTCCCTCCTTCCCTGCCTCCCTTCCTTCCTTCCTCCACAACAGACTCTGCTGCATCGACAACATTGTCGTCTACTTTCTTTCTTTTGTTTCTGCCAGCCTCGAAAAGGATTTTGTAAAGATACGGGGGGCTTCACTCCTGCGGTACCGGCAATGGCGGAGAGATGGAAAGTAGAGACAAAACAAAGTTTAAGGCTGCAACCCCCACAGCAGGTCCAAAGTCCAAACAAGCTCAAAGCTGCTGCTGCTGCTGCTGCTGCTGGTGGAACCTACTGTGCAGGAAAGGTGTTATACCTAGTAGGTCCCTCCCTCCACATGTTGGTTGTCTTTTTCTCCCCCAATTGTCGATGGTTGAGTTGGTGCCCATATGGTTCATTTATAGTAACAGATTTGTCTTTCACTCAGCTTCAGCAGCTGCAGGTGTAGGGTTTTAGGGTTGTGAATCTCATGAGCTAGCTAAGCTCTGCTCATGATCGGCCGTGTCAAACAGGATATCCATTTGCAGCAGCTGAGCCAAACGAAACAAAAAAATCTGTCACCCACTCCAAATTGGAGTAGATCTACAGCATCCCTGTAGTCGTGGATCAAATTCACAGGAGGATGGATTATTGCTAACAAGAAAAATCTGTGGCCCCCCCCCCCCACCCCCCACCCATCCAAATGAAGTACTTTACAAAGCGGGTGTGGGAATTAGTACCCGCCTGCTGCTGGGGTTGTCATGGACTATTGTAAAACTCTTGCAGCAAGGGTAGTACAACTTTGATTTCAGGGGGCAAGCTCAGATTTTGAGACAATGTTTGTTGTGAAGGAAGGGGGAAGGCGTGTCCTGCAAAACCATGAATATCTCTGGAACTGCCTAACCTGCTTTGAGCCTACTCAATGCAAAACTAATAGATCTCAAGAAGATGGCAGATGGGTATACACTATACGGCCGCATTAGGCGGTTATCAGGGTGGTTCTTAAGATTCATAACCATAATTCTCAAAAAAGCAAAGAACCAATTCATATATATATAAAAACCATCGGTTCTTTACCTGTTTCTTTCATGGGACCCATTTACAGGCTTTGAAAACCTTTAAGTGGGACCTGTGGATCTTTGATTTTGGTTCATTTTTAAAGGAACTGAAACCAGCAGAGCCTCGATATGATGCTAAGATATTTTATGAAACAGAACCGATGGATATTTACAAAATGGGATAACAGCACCACCACACCACACGGATGGTGATACATTTCATCCATAAAGTAGGTGGGTTAAGGAGTTTCCAGTTAACTCTGGGTTGCAAAAGAAGTAGCCTAGAGGATGAACTCTGAACTGGATTGCTTTGAAAGCTTGCCATAGAAAGAGTTTAGAGAGCCCAGAGAGGTTGATTGGGTTTTTTTGGTGGCAGATTACATACAGGCACAACAAGAGATACTGTTTTTGACTTATTGCTGATACTACTGACGAAGTTTTTGGCAGGAGCTGGAATAAGTAAAAACAAGTCTACAGACTCTGGACTCTGGACCACCACGTTGAAGGGAACATTGCAGCTTTGGGTTTTCTTTTGGGTAGAAACCAAAGCAACTTGAGATGAGTTTGCTTGCTTGCTTGCTTGCTTGCTTAGTTAGTTTTCTGTGACAGTAAAGACATGAAAACTTCATTGGGTCACCACAATTCACCAAAGAATAGTTGTTTAGTGAGCCACATGGACACTCTGACCCTTAGTAGTGGCGGTGCTCACTGCTGCTGGTGGGCTCAGTCATGCCACCAAACCCCACCCCCACACCTTCTTCAACCCCAGATCTCCAAAATTAAGAATTAAAAAACACACGTGTGTATGTGTGTGTGTGTGAGTTGCAAATTGTGCACAAGAAGTTGTGTTTGTGCAATGACTACTAGAGTGGTGAGGTTCTCAAGAAATTGGTAATTTATCTGCTATGGGCGAAGTGTGACGAAGTTTGTATTCAGTATGGGGGCTCCCAGTTGCTCCTGGTATGGTATGGGCATGACTTTCTGCCCAAAGCAAAACCAGGCTCGAATCAAATCGGGCTCCACCTTTCCATTGTAATAACCATCCCTCCCATGGGAGAATCTCAAGGCTCCGATTGGCTGTCAGGTTGCAAGTTACAAGTTACAACCCATCATAACCTTTGACCTTCATTTCATTAGTGACCTACTAGTTCGCACAAGGTATCACTCTGAGCTCTCATTCGCCCCCCATGATTCTGTAACCCTTTGCTGCTTGGATGAAGATTTCATTATCGCGCTATGTGTGGATGAGAAGTGGGCCTTGCCGATTTCTCATGAGGGATGATGATTGTGTCTGGTAACTGGCTTAAGCATGCTTTGTTGCCATGAATAGTTGTGGCTTGTGAGCCTTGCTGCTCATGCACCTCAACTATTCACAAACCCTAAACCCTAGTCCATAAGAGCAGGTCCATCCACCCACACCCACTATTGAGGCCTCTACATGTATTTATCACATCCAACATAGCATGTTAATTGTTTCCCAAGCCCCACCCATCAACATGCAAACTTAGACAAAATAAAGTGTGAGAGTATGTCCATTGGTATAGACTAATCCTTCAAATTTTGAAGGATGTGAAGGTCCAAATTTTATTGAGATCACATTAACACTTATTTATTTTTATCAATACTCAACTTGTTGTGTTAATAATGCTTTAAATTTCTTAAAGCATTGCACTGCATTATGAATGAAATTTAAGGTAACTTTATGTGGGAAGTTGACCTCACAAAGGAAGCCTAGAAATTTCACAATAGATGAAAAGCACCACATGTTTGTTATTGAAAAGCATGCCATTTTATTCATAGTTTAAAAGTGGATTATGAAATTTGATAGAGTTTTTTAAAAAATTGAAGAACACTTTTCTGTGTGCTTGTTTTATAATGAGCCTAACATCACATTAAATTCATTGTGCTTCTTTAGAGCTTGTATTTATATATATGAAGCATGCCAAATTCATTAAGCAATGTTCAATGACTACAAAGATGTAATTGGCCAGTGATAGCATTGATGGGATCAAAATTTTGGATGAAATGTCATCATAGATAACTTTCCATAGAAATTAAATTTATAATTCATGGATGAAATTTATTACACATTATATGCAATTCAACCCATATTGTGTGAGTACTCAGGTTAGTTGGTTAGAGGCAATTTTGGTTTTGGGCACCCAAAATCCTAACCAAAACTAGCTTGAAGTTTTGAAATTGATTTAAAGCTTAAAATGGGGTTAAGGTAAGGTTTGAGAACTAGGTGGGGAACTTGGCCCCCAATTCTAGTATGTGAAGGAATGGGTAACCGAACCCTTGATTCTTAAATGGACCTAATGACTTAAATTGGAATAATGAGTTGAAAAAAATTGTTTTTAATTTCATGGTTTAAAATTTAAGTTTCCACAAGCACCATGTCAAAATGTCATTTTATGATTAATTCTATACAATAACAAGTGGATAAACAACTAAAAATGACATAAATGACAAGTCCAAATCAATTACAAATGGCATAAATGACTAGTATAGTCGATGAAGACCAATCATAAAATGACATTTATCGTGTAGTGAAGTTGCCATTACCCTTTCTCTTCATGGTCTTAGTCTTGATCATGGTTGTGCTTCATTTGCACCTATTGCCATTACCCTCCTCTTTGTGGTCATCATTTAGATTTCAATCATGTTCTTTTTTAATTCACATCCATTGCCATCGCCTTCTTTTTCATGGTCATCATCTTGATCTTGGTCGTGTTCTTCTCCTAGTTCACACTTATTACCATCACCCTCCTCCTAGTTTGTGTTTACTACCATTGTCATCCTCTTTATGTTCTTCTGGTTCATGCTTGTTGCCATTGCCTTCCTCCTAATTCATGCCCCTTATCATCATGCTCCTAGTTTGCATCTACCATTGCCTTCCTCTTTGCGTTCTCCTAGTTTGCACATGTTATCATCGCCCTTCTCTTCATCTTTTTTCCCAATTTGCACATGTTGCCATTACCCTCCTTTTTGCGTTCTTTTTTAAGGTTTAAGGTTTAAGTTTTGATGCCATGGAGGTTGTTCCTAAAAAGTTATTATATCCCATTAAGCTGTTGATTACTGCGATTTTACGTCAATTTTTGTTGCAACTACAAGCACAACAATGGCGGCAAACTCTATAACCATGAAAGTTGCACAACAATGTGCTTTGTTGGCAAAATAACCAAACTTTTGGAAACCCAAAAATTCCATTTCCACAATTTACTAACATATCTTCTTCCAAGGTATGTTCAAACCCAAACCAACTTGAACAATTGAAATGCGTTTTTTGTCATCACCTTGCCCCAATTACATGTAAAAAAGGCGTCATATCATACAAGATGACAAATGGGACTTTTGCACTTCGAAAACATATTGAAAGTGTTCATTAACAGGTATGGAATGAATGGATTAAATAAAAGAAAAATGGGCTTTAAAAAAAAAAAACCTACCAAAAAAGTTTGGCTGCACCCCTTCAACCATTTTTTAATTTTTTTAATGAAGTGCTTTAACCTAAAAATGATCATCACCAAAAAGAGTTTAAACAAGATTTGGCATTGTTTCTAACTAGTGCCATTATCTTTTGTTGAAGCCCCATTTTTTAGGAGTTTAATTTGGACACATAATTTTCGTTTTACCTTTCCATCCATGCAAACTATGGTAAATAAGATCTTGCCCCAAGGAAAAGTACACTACTAAAAGCCTTGAGTATTATAATTCTTGCAGTGTCAGTTTTGACTTATGGATGTCTAGAACAAGAGTGGACACATTTTTTATTAACAAGTGGGAGCCTCGTCATGTAACCATGAATTTTTTTGAAAAAACAAAAAACTTTAAAAGTTCCATGGCTTTGCAACTTATTGAAGTACTTGCAAAACATGGGTTCAATGTTGGGGTTATTGTTTATGTCAAAGATGAAGGAGGTAATTTTTCAACCATGATTAATACATTGGTTTTTGTTGTTTCATGTGAAGTTTTCGGTTGACAATACCATTTGTAAGGACATATTGGGGGCATGTTTATGTTAAAGTGTTGTTAACATGCACTACTAAAATTTCAGTTTTCTAGTAAAAAAGAACCCCAAAGTGACAAGCATCAAAAGAACCCCTTAGTTTTCTAGGACAAGTTGATTTTAACAAGTTCATAACGACTAGGATGGTTTTTCTGACCAATCGTACGGTGGTGTTTTTGACCAAAGTTTTTTACTATTACCCTTTGACTAGTGGTCAAATGTTATTAATAAAATATAACCAATAAAAATGGTTTTTAACTAATCATTTTATTTGAAACATGACATCATTTTATGTTGACACATGGCACCATAAGAATGTTGCCATGTGGTAAAATTATATGTTTCCATGCAACAACATTATGTTCTACCATATGGCAACATTCCTATGGTGCCACGTGTCAACACATTGTTATGTGATAAAATGGTAGGTTGGTAAATACCCACCTATGCCCTCTTGACATTGTATGTACACATGCACATACACAAAAATATGCATCATATACACCACCAAGTATCGGAATTCATGTACATGAATTGCTTGAGTTTGAACCCAAAACCTGATGGAGGCATCCAAATGCCTTAGCCACCATCTCTTTGTTGGTAAAACTTGTGCAATATTTTGTTTTATCTTTTTAATTATCAAATAGTTTGGAAATCCCAACTTTGGAATTTTTTTTTAATTTTTTTTTTGTTCAAATGAAGCAAATAAATGCATAATCTTGTAGCTTATTCAAAGATCTAATCAATAAAATCAATATATTTTCTAAATGTTCAAATTAGTTCTAAAAAAATATTTTTGAAAATTGCAAATTGATGACAAATTTGAAAACTTATTAAAGTTTGCTTCTTCCATTTCAAACTCCATTCATTAAACTAAGTAAAGTACATGTCATAGGTAGGTTGGGTAGGTAAATAGGAAGGGTAGAAAAGGTAGGTAGGTTGTAGGGTGAGAGGGAGGTGGGAGTTAAGAGATAAGTAGATAGATAGATATAATACAATTGTAAGTAGGTAGGTTGAAAGTACTTAAATTTAGGTAGGTTCTACAATGCTAAACAAGTAAATAGATAACTTGTAGGGCCAAGGTAAATGGGAGGTAGGAAGTAGGAAGTACAGATTATAGGTAGGTAGGTAACATACAATTATTAGTAGATAGGAAGGTAGGTAACATAGAAAATTATATTAAGTAGGTAGGTTGGAGGTACATAAACTTAGGTTGGCTATAAGATGTTAATCAACTAGGTCGGTATGTTGTAAGACATGGTGGGTGGGTGGGTGGATAGGTAAGCAAGTAGGTGAGTAGTACATCTAGGTGGGTGAATGGGTAGGTAGGTAAGTAGTATGTAAATAGGTAGGTGAGTGGGTGAATAGGTAGGTAATATATAGGTAGGTAGGCGGGTAGGCGGGTGGGTGGGTGTGTAAATAAATAGGTAAGTAGGTGGGTGGATAGGTAGGTAGGTGGGTGGGTAGATAAATAGGTAAATAGTACACCTAGATAGATGGGTGGGTAGATAAATAGGTAAATAGTACACCTAGATAGATGGGTGGGTGAGTAAATAGGTAGTACACCTAGGTAGGTGGGTAGATAAGTAAGTAATACATCTAAGTAGATGGGTGGGTGGGTAGGTAGGTAGGTAGGTGGGTAGGTAAGTAGGTAGTACATTTAGGTAAGTGGGTGGGTACATGGGTTGGTAGGTAGGTAGGTTGTAAGATTGTAGGTGGCAGGCCTAGGGGGGACACTTAGTGTAAAATTTGAAACCTACATGTGTTGTACGACCATTTTTAGAGGTGGTATTAAATGATTATCCAACCTATTTTTATCACCCTATTATTATCTAATTTTTAAATATACATATTAAAGCCATCATATATTAATTATAATCCATTATTTGAAATTATTACATACCCTATATTATAATTAAATTATTTATTTGAATAAAAAATACCCTATTTTTCAACTAATTAATTTATATTTTTACCCAATAACTAATATATTGCACCATATATTTTTACTCTACTTTTTTTTATAAGTGTTCCCTTCAAGGTGGAAGGTAGGTATGTAATAGGCATTTAAGATGTCCCATTTGACTAAAAAACATTAGTCATTTTGATTATTGATGTCAATTTTTTATGTTCAATTTGACTAAATGTCTCATTTGACTAAAACCCATTTGTCATTTTGATTAAAGTTGTTCAACTTGACTAAATCTATTGATTAAATAAGTCATTATAGTCAAGTTGGTTGATCAAAAAATACATGCTTTGAACCTTTAGTCAAAATGGATATGTTCATTGGTAAAAAAAGGACTAATTAATCAACTTGGAATGTTTGAAAAACCTAGAATTTTAGTAGTGATGCCACAAATTATTTTAAAGTTTGTGCAAGCCTAACTTTTATTTCCATAAAAAAACACAATCCATTTTACAAAAACTATCACATGGACTAAAAAAATTGGAAAGAATTGACAAGAATGACACAAGGCATGTATGACTACTAAAGTGCCCCGATGAAAGCTCAAGATTCCAATTGAATTTTAATTTTCTTCCTAAAATACTTTGTTACAAAAAACTTTGAAGTTCAAACACACAATTGCCTTATTCTATGGAAGTCAATAAATTGCAATCATAGTTAAACAAGCCAACAATGACAAAGGACTCAACCACAAATGGGCCTTTTTTGAACATTTTGATTTTTTCATAAAAAAGATTTTTTGAAGGACTTTTTTACAACATGTTCTTAAAAATATTGACAAGTTCCCCAATAAATTACATTACATGTGTTAACTCTTTTTGAATAAACATGCAAATTTTTAAAGTGTACAAATTCTATTAGATTCTATGTTTTCTCTTGAGAAATGATCATAATTTCAAATCATGCTAAAATATAATAATTATTTTAAGCTTTAGTTTTCTGTATCATAAACCAAAACTTTGTTCATAAGTTATACACATTATGACCCATTTACATCTAACAAATGACTTTTGAAGTTTGAAAATTTTGAAATGATATTCTAAATTTTGAAATCTTTCAAATACCATAATTTTTTAATTATGAGTGTTTTTCATATGTGGATGTTAGGTTATCATGATTCAAAAATATTCCCATCAAAATTTCTTAATTAAAAGAGTCCTTAGCCCAGTGCTAAATAAAACTAATTTTGAGGTGTTCAAATTCAAAAGTCCTTTACTAAAACCAAATCTCAACTTATTAAATTAAATCAAATTTTTAAAATTTTTCAACATTCATATAAATCATTTAACACAATTTTCCTTATCAACATGACATTAAAATGGCATTACATAAATATGTTTGAAAATTTTGACAATTTTTCAATCATCCAACATGATTTTTGGCTCGTTTGACTATGATCACACCCAATAATCAGTGGCACTTCAAATGTGTGTTGAACCAAAACCAAGGTTATTGACTTTTTTATAATGCCCTTGTTGTGCCCATATAATGTATATGTCAAATGTAGGTGAATTCCTTAACACTTGACACCAATGAGACCCAAGATTTTGATGGTGAACTTCAATTCTTATGACAATGCATGTAAAAGCAAGTGGTACAAATTTTAAATCCCTTCCTTTCATTTATAATTTATTTTCAAACTTCAAAATTTCACACTAATATGTTAGCAATGATGATAGACACCCATTACAATTCAATATGTTAATAAGGAGAGGGCTCTTCAAACTGAAAGCGAATATGACAAACTTATATTGTTTTCTCTCCTTCTCTATGCATATAAGTTTATGGAGCCAACTAAGATAAGTTAAAAAGTTCCTAGCTCTACATCCCAAGCTATTGAATCCAATAGTATGTATGATCTCATGAAAACTAATGAAGACATGGCCTTGTACATTGTGAAAGAAAAATTGACCCATTTCAAAATACTAAAAATCACATGGCCATGTGAAAGCTTTGTAAAATTCTGAATTTTTTTTGTTTCAATGTTTCAACTAATGTTTTGAGTTTTGAAACCTAATTAGGAGGTTGCTTGGAACTTACCCTAGCCTACCCTAGAAGGGTGAATAAACATACTTCGAAAATAAAAAAGGATTGAATCTGAACTTGCCTACTCAAATAAAAAACCAGAACTGAACTAGAATCAATGCTTTTAAAATTTTAAGAATTGGAGCCAAATGTTCCTTCTAGAACCGAGGAGTAGCACAACACTGAATTCAACATATAAATGATATTTGGTCATGTGCTTATGTTACATATGGATGAATCAATTAATGATTCGAATTGCATGGATGAAAGTTGACAATTTGAGGGAAATAAACCTCAATAAGGGAAGTTGTCCATGAGAATCAAATCAACACATGTAGATGAAATTAATAATGTTGAAAAATCTGGCCATGTGAATGAAACTTTTCTACATAAAGAGAGCACCACATTGATGAAACTACATTCATGGACTAAAATACGGACATGAATCGAATTCACCATGCAAATGCAATTAACCATATCAATTAAATGTATCAAATGGATGGATAAATTCAATCAAAATGGATGAAAATGAACATGATTCATGAATTTACAATGGCTGAAAATGACTGAAATTGACATGGATGAACAAAATGACATAGATGAAATTGATCACATGGATGTGGTTACCATATGAATAAGATTTACATACATAGATGACATGACCATCTCCAAATTGGATGCATTTCATCCAACAACATTTGGGTGGTCAATTTCATTCATGAATATAATCTCATCCGTTTGTTATGACTTTTTAGCATACGCATGGAGCCCTTTTGCACATCCTACATGACACACCCAACAATTGTGAACCAATGAAGGTTGACCAAACTTTATTCGCAAGAGAGGGGGTGGTTTTGGACCTCATTAATGTGCCTTTGAATATTTATTGGTTAGAAATCTTTAGTTGTGCAAAAAATAGAATGGTATCACAAGACAATTTATTAAATTACATATGACATCTAAGTAAATTAACATTTAGTGCCAAAAGTTTCATCCTTTCAAGGAAGTTGCATTCCAATGTAGCAAGGGGTGAACGCTATGGCCTTGCCATTTGCATTAAAAAGTATCTTAAGGCAAAAGAAGAATTATGAAAACTCAAATATTTCACCATGCAAAAATATAGTGTTCAAAAAACCCTCTAAAAGAAACCAAAATCCTTCAAAATATTATAACTCTATATCTAATCTCAAGTTTCAACACAAGCCAAAATATCATCTTTCAAAAATCCTCATACGAAAATAGACCTATTATTATTACCGAGGAGCCAAAATCCATTAAGCTACTATACTCTATAATGAATCTAAACACAATATCCTTGCCTTGGTAGGCAATGCCAATAAAGTGACATGTTTCACAATATTTAAACTAGGCATCAAACATCACATATGATGTTTTGAGAGTTCAATGTCAAAAGAAATGAGTGTAAACTAACATCTAAAATAGTAGCAAATGCTTTGGAATAGTTTTCATCACGTGTAATGGTTAAGATCCAAAAATGAAAAAAAAGAAGAAAAAAAAGAAAAGATATTCTATGTCAATATAATACATTTACTTTGTTTAGAAGAAAAAACACTATTTACAAGTTTCAATATGAACAATGTACATTTGATTTTGATGAAATTGTGGGAGCCGTAAAGAGAAGGTAATAGTTAGCACAAGTATATTTTGGGACATCAATCGCCAAGATTCAAAAGTACATGAGCACATTAAGTGTGTCTCAAGACTTTCGTATATCAGGGTCACTCACCAAGTTCACAAAAGCCTTTTCCCTTGGATGCTCACTTGGGTTCATTTGCATTAAAAAAAAAACCACACTAATCTGAATGAAAGAATGAGTTTGGTTCTTCAACAATCTTCTGTACTTGAGGAAAGTGGATGATTAGATTTCTTGTGAATTTAGACTTGAAAATGCCACAAAATTATCAGTCATCACAAAAGATATAATTCTATAAGCCTATTGCCTAGTATGCCACCTACTGGCCTTCTAGAATTTAATAATAGAACTCTTTGTGATTTGGCATTTTGACCAGTTAACTACATGTGTTAGGAGCAGATGACTCAACCTAATCTGTTCCAATCTACTATTCATAATGTCTTCCTAACCCATAATAGATGCGTTATCACTTATCCATGTCTGGAAATTAGTCATGAAGTACTTACCTTTGAGTCCAAAATAAGTCCCCCCGATGGCAGCTACATCAGTCCTAGCCTCCATGAGCAATTTTGTGTCAGTTCTGAATTGTTCTGGACTTGTGATAACCCATCTGCCTCATTCCTGTTTTCCTCTCAGCAACACCATCCACAACAATATTCAGTTCTGAAGGAGACCTCAACTGCACCCTGCACTATACAACAGAATATGGCTTCAATCTCCAACAGCAATAAGCTCCATGACACATTTGTAAGGTAAACCTTTGTGGTTCATTGAAGTCTATGTAAAACATAACACATCATTGAGGGGCACCCTGGGCTCCAATTCATTGGCTGGATGTGGGTTATAGCCTGTGTGTGCCATGTTGCCTGATTGGCCAAGGTTATAACCTCGTCTCCATGTTGGCATGAGCACACGACTGGTGGAATTTCATAACCAGCACCTGCTTGATTCAGCGGGAATGCACTGTATTGGCCAGGGATCTATACTATGTCCAGTGAGGGGAGAGCAACCATGTGCTCAGTGCCCCTCAGCGACTGGTTATATCTGGTCACTGGCTCGAGCTGCCAGGTTACCAAACATAGTCTCACCGCCTCCAAGGCTCAACTACACTCAGTAACCCAGCAGCTCAAGCCAGTTACCTAGTCCATATGTGGTTGTTTATCATAATTTGACATTAGTGCAGTGTGTGCCATTACCACATCCAAATGTCTATGCTTACTGTCATCCAAAAAAACATCCATCTGTAGTACTGGTTACTTTTATGTTATGTGATGGGTGGTGACTTGCTTGGAAGCCCAGTCCCACAATTGTATAGAAAAACTGTTGAAAGGGAGATATATATATTCCAGTACAACAAAGTTATAGTGAATGCAGAGCTTCAATGTCTTCAATTGCCCTTTGTGCCTCCTGATCTGGACAGCTTGTACAAATGGTGTAAGGAGCTAGAGAAAATACCTGAAATGATGGTGGAGGCTGTGAATACTGCTCATTTGCAGGCTTGAAGAATGAGTGTTCACGTTTTATCTCTTGATCAAGGCCCTGGAATGAGCCTGCAGGAGCTTTCATCAGAGTGAGTTTGATGAAGACTGACTGCTACATTCATAGACAAAGGTGGGGATTGTGAATAGGATAATGGAACATGTTCCAGGAAGCAAAAACTTAATATAGGGTAACAGAGTTTAGACCCAACAATATATCAGCAAACATGAAAAAAGGAGACCTCTGTTGTTATAAACACAGAAAAAACTGGAGTGTGTTACTGCATCTGCTGTGACCTTCAACAGCAACATATAGGTATATGGTAGGACCGGCTACCATAACATTGCCCCATAGTAGTCCCAAATGCTGTATGATATGCACAAGCACATGACACCCACCTGAGCAACCACTTTCTGATAGATATCAAAATTCATGGAATTCTGGAACAAGAGTAAACTGTCATCAAACCCTTTAATATCAAAGCAGTACAGGAAGTCTTATTACTGTCATCTGGAGTTTGGGAAGAAGTCTCAGAAAACATTGCTGATAAAATTGGCCTTGACAAAAATCTGCAATTTCCAATTTCATCAATTGCATTCTCATAATGATACCCTAAACCCTAAATCCAACTTCCAAACTCAACAGGGACAACCTGCTTCTTCATTTGTTTCTACATATACTCACGGGGTCATTCTTTTCCATGGAATCAATAACCCATCACTCACAATAACAAGAGTCCTGTAATGACATCATGCTGCTGCAATAAGGAAGAACTCTGACAAGGTTAAGTTTGTTGCCCTTTAAGAGAAGCCTACAGTTTCTAGAGCTTCAACTTCTTGCATACATATCTCAATGAGGTTAGCTGACTTTGTTGTTGCTGAACAAGAGGCATAAAAATAAATCCCTTAAACCACCAAGTGCTAGCACATACAAACAGCTTTCAGATTTTCATCTTAATGATCAACCATTACCAATGGGACAGAGATAGTGTTCAGAACTATGCAACAGACAATCATGGACGGCTTCTGTGCAACTCCAGGAGAGAGATTTGCAACAAAACAAATGAGGGCTTTGACTTACCTTGATAGAATTGATCGCTGAGGCCATCCAGATTTCCTCTAGAAAACCACCCTTGCACAACAAGCATATGTCATTTGTGATCCACACAACTTCCGAATCAAACTGTTGTGAAGTGCAACAGTGGAATAGGTACATTGCAGGTCAGGGATCAAGTCTTCATGATTGTAAAGAGCACCGGCCTCCCTTTGATAGTCTGAAGTGCAAAAAAGAGAAGAGAGAAGGAAAGCATGAATGTTGAGACCTTGAGCAAGTTACAGAAGAAGAAGAAGAAGAAAACAGATGTTGCAAATCATCAATGGCATGCATTCTTTTGTCAGCCAAACTGATGGAGACATCACTTTTGATCAGGCTGCTGGTGGAATATGATAAACCAAGTTGCCTCACAGACTTGCAACAATTCCTAAAGACAAGCACTGTGGACGCCATTCACAAAGCTGGTAGACTACAGGGGTTGTAAACAAGACCTGAAAGTTGGCAGAAAATGTCTTCTTCTTCTTGACACGATCAAAAAGGGCGCAAGCAGAAGACCTAAGCCATTGCTACAGGAAAGAAGCCACGCGGCAAATGGCGAGCTTCCTTCCTGCACACGGCGGCTCTTCTTCTACAACATTCTTGCACTTTATGAGCCACATCACGTCATCTTCTGGTCGGTGCATTGTATCTGCCAACCCACCTGCTCGATCTTTTCAATCTCATGTCGGAGCCGGATTTGGCCCCAATTAAGTGCGGAAAGTTTTCTCTGGTCGGTGTGCTGTTTGATCACGAGCTAGGCTTCTTCTTCTAGATATTTCTGAAACTAAATCGCGCTCTAATGAAAGTCTGATCATTAACGTAATTCAATCGTTGATACAGCTAGTGCTACTATCAAGCCGGTCTAGGATTCGTACTAGATTGTGAAGTGTTTGTCGCATTTTCATTCGATCAAGAAAGAAGTTGCTGGTAACGATAGAGGTGCACATTGCAGCTTCGGAAGTTAAGAAGGTTCTTAGCTCCAGAGGAATTGATTTTGCAGTCGAATATTTACTGAGCAGCCGCTAACCGCCAATTTGCATCTAGCATTGTCTAGGCCGGTGGTGGTTGTGTTGTAGACAACAATAGCCTCTTGATTTTGAGCTTCATTAGCGCCATGTCAAACGGTTGTCATGGAGGCATTCTGGACTATAAATCTCCCCCGCTGTTTTTCTTCTGTAGCAATTCTGATTTGGCATCTCTAGTCTATCTGAGGTTTTCCGGCTGAGTTTGCTTGCTACTTGGATTTTGTGAGGGAACTTGATTCTTCCTCGACGACGCAATTGCTAGTGTCTCTTAGGACCTGGTTGTTGTGTCTTCAGAGACTCTAGGAAGCTATGGGTTCAAGAGCTGGAGAAGCTGCTGCTACTACTACTACTACTACTAGTGTGCAGAAGACAGTAGTGCTCGTCACTGGAGCAGGAGGAAGAACGGGCAAGATCGTGTTCGAGAAATTGAATAAACAGCCAGAGAAATTTGTGGTTCGCGGCTTGGTGAGAACGGAGGAGGCGAAGGCTGCTCTACTAGCGGGGGGAGGTGATGATGCCGATGTTTTCGTTGGGGACATCACCAAGCCCGAGAGCTTAAAACCAGCTTTCCAAGGCGTCGATGCTCTGGTTATCCTTACAAGCGCAGTTCCGAAGATGAAACCCGGCTTTGATCCCAGCAAGGGAGGCCGGCCCGAATTCTACTACCCGGACGGAGGCACACCGGAGGAAGTAGACTGGAAGGGACAAAAGGCACAGATCGATGCTGCCAAAGCGACGGAATCAGTGAAACAGATCGTGCTGGTAGCATCGATGGGGGGACAAAACGTGAATCATCCTTTGAACTCTTTCGGAAACGGAAAGATCTTGATCTGGAAGCGCAAAGCAGAGCAGTATTTGGCGGATTCCGGCATACCTTACACGATCATCAGAGCGGGAGGCTTGCAAGACAAAGAGGGAGGTGTTCGGGAACTTGTTGTAGGGAAAGACGACGAGCTCTTGAACACGGAGATAAACTCTCTTCCCAGGGCTGATGTCGCGGAGCTTTGCGTACAAGCGTTGCTTCTCGAGGAAGCTCAGAACAAGGCCTTCGACGTCGCTTCGAAGCCGGAAGGCCAAAATGGAAGTGTTCCCACAACGGATTTCCGCGCACTCTTTGCGAACGTGATCTCCAAATTCTAAGCTCTGGAGGAGATTATAGGCTTATGTAATTGGCTCATTCTCTCCAATTACAGAATCTCTCTCTCTCTCTGTCTCTCTCTCATTGCTGTAATCTCTCACAAGGAGACTAGACATTATTACATACAGAACAATTCTGTGTGTAATTTTCATTTGGTCCCTCATTTTGAGAAATAAACTACCGCATTTGTGAGGAATGTTCACTCACTAGCAGCAGGATTTTCTCCTTTCTTTTTTCCCATTTTTTTTCTTTTTTTTCAAATTTTTTAACCTATAATTTTTTTGGTGAAAAATAATGGTTCACTCACCAGCAGCAGGATTTTCTGCTTTTTTTTTTCTTTTTTTCAAATTTTTTAACCTATAAATTTTTTGGTGAATTTCTCCCCACAAGAATTAGCAAAATTAGTCTAACTTTACTCCACTAGGTAAAAAAATTCCAAAATGTTCCCAACCTTTTTGTTGGAAAAAAAAAAATCAAAAAAAAAAACAACAAAAATTTTCAGGGGAAAAAATATATAATTAAAAAAAAAATTAATTAAAAATCATTGTGAATCACCCACCAGGTGTTACTGTGAACTTTTTAAACAATGATTTTCTTTTTGAGGAATTTTGTGATGCGCCCAAAATGGCAAATCATCCATAGGAAGATGGAACAAAAGTGGCGAGCATCATCCCTAGGAAGAAGATTTACCCAGGTCTTTCTGGCTATATCCTACTCTTTATATTTTTAATTGTGAATTGGAATACTTGATCATAATAACTTATAAATTTTTTTTGTGTAATAGTAAGGAAAATTATTCTCAAAAATAATGCTACATTTAAGGCAGGGGCATTCAAAGTAAGCATAATTTTGATTTTTTTTATGATAATAATTTTTTTTTTCTATATAAAGCTCCTCAAACACAAGGCTAAAACTCTACTTTTGCTTGATGAAACACAAGTTGACATACAAAAATTGAGCAAAAAAAAAAATACAAAAAGAATACACTATTTTGTACAATGAAGTTTGGAAACTCCTTTTTTTAACACCAAATTTGATGCTAAAAGGAGTTTTATATTGAGTTTTTAATTTGCTCTAGCATTGAGCCTTCACTATTGGTTTATCCCAATGTATTATGTTTTCACTATTATTCAAATATTGTGAACTTTATTTTGAATATTGATATTTTTTCTCCAATTTTCATCCAATTTATGAATAATCAAATCAATTAGGGATGAATTAAGGATAAAGGGTGAAATTAAGGTTCAAAGATAAGATGACATTATGATTTTTTTTTCTAATCAATAAATATCCATTCAACATCATGAAATTTTCTTTATAAATATTAATAATATCCATTAAATGCATATGTTGAATTTTTTTTAATTTTTTTCTTTTTTAGTGTTTGAATCTATGTTGTTGGTTGGTTTTTTTTCTCTTCAGGTGAAAACATAGTTAGGGGGACAATTTGGATTGTCACAATCACAATTTTTAAGATAATAAATTAAATTAAAATGTAAATCATGTTCCACATTAACATTGTCAATTTTTTAATTATTCATGTTGCAATATATTTTATTGGGAATAATATTAAAAATAATGGTGAATTTTATTAAAAGAATGGACTTGTAATGAATCTTAAACCAATGAAACTTTCCGAATCAAAAAAGTAAAAACTTTACATGTGAACTTAGAAAGCATGCCATAATATGGTCAAATTGTTTTTAAAAAATAGGATAATGTCAAATGAAGTGTTTAAAAGTTAAATGCATTGAAACTTTTCTTATATTTATTTTTTTTATTTTTTTTATTTTCTATATTAATATTGCATTATCAATTCTTGTTAGTTCATGTTTCATTTAAAATTTCATGTTTTTACATGGATTCTTATATCAAGTTTATGTTCAGCCATGTATGCACTTTGGGTTATCCATATTTTCTAATGGAAACATAGGGAAATGTATATTGGATGCACAAGTTGTTAATTATCAAAACATAAGAATTTTAACTAGTGGCAAAAGTGGGCTTTCAAAAAATAAAAATATTAATTATGATCAACATCACCATAAAAATAATAACCAATAGACATAACATGAGGACACCCTCCTCCCAAATACTAAAATTTGGACAAATTTTAACACACTTTTGTGAAAAAAATGGATCTTTCATTAAATTTTGGGTTTTCACAAGAATAAAAACTAAATTGCTTCATCATTTAAATGAAAAAAATTTCCATAGAAATAGATGTGGAACTTGTTAAGTTTATGCAGATCTATTAGTAAATGAAACTATATTCATTTTATAACATTTTCAATGTTTTTTCTTCCATCGATGCTACTTCCTTTCTTGGTCACTTCCACACATATTTAATCTTCATTTTCATTAGAAAGATGATTAACATCACATGGGGGAATAATTTTTAAAATTTTGATCTATTGCATTTATTAAAGTTTCCCCAATTTTCAATGAATTAAAGGCAATAAAACATGCGAGCATACATTTTTGCTAGCTAGGGCCATATAATTAAAATTTACTATTTGTTCTCCTATCTAACCTTCAATGGTAAACAAACAAAGAACAATGGCATGATCTCATTTTCTAATGCACATACCATGGTCGAGATTCAATTGATGTTGTAATAATGAAAACATTTAATTTTCATGACTCAATTTCTCAACATGACTAAATGTTTCATCACACTATAAGGCTACAAGCATATCTCTAGTGAATAATTTTGATATCCCAACAAACAATTATAGGAAATGGGTTAGCCAAGAACACTAGAAGAAATTTTGTTTTCTACAATGAATAAATTTGTGATTATATGTAATTAGTTATCACATGCAACTATTTGTGGTCCTTTTTGCAACTACATTTGATTCTAAACATATTTGTAACTATGTTGTGATTAGGTTGCAATTAAGTGTTGTTTCATTCTTCCAATGGGATGAACATTTTTACTATTTTCATCCATGAACAACACTGTACATCACATTAAAAATCACACTTTATTTTTCTCTCATAATTACATTAAGGATCTAGTTACCTAGTCCCTACTTACCTTCATAGATTTATTTTATTGGTCTCCCCATGTGTGCCTAGGATTCTCCTAGAGAACTCATTGAGATTCTATTCCATTAGACATGATATTACATCATTTGTTTCATTCAAAACATTTTATGTTATGTAGTAGTTGCAACTAGGTTACAACTAAACAATTTATCCCATATTGTTTATCCCCACTTTCAATTTTATAAATTACATAACTAGGTGCATTATAAACATTCAAAATTGAGACGAGAAAATTATGAAAAAGGTTTGACTTACAAGCTAAACCCAAAATAAAATAAGATTATCCTAAAAAGGTCTTAAGATTCAAACCTACGTAACCTAGGCCTATTTAGTTAATGTCATGATCCTAACCATGGGCTTGTGATCAAGGCTAAAACAAAGCAAAAAAAATGAACTAGGAACAAACAAAGGCAAGGAAAAAGCCTAAAGCATTAGGGGAATGAAAATGAAACATTCTTAAAACTCTTGAGATGATATCCCATTTTAGGAGTTAAAAGTTCTAGAATATCCCAAACCTTTGGGACAAAAATGTGAGGAGTAAACCTTGTTCAATTTAAAGTTCTTCATACCATCGAAAAAGTGTGGATATTGAAAATGAACGTGCATTTTCCCTTTGAAGTTAGGAGTTATGGCTAAAAGAAAGATCAAAAATCAAAGTCAACAATTTGATTTTTGATCATAAAACCCAAGAAACAAAGGTCAAATGACGTTCAATGAGGGTGTGTAACATGCTAAAAACAAGTTTGAAACAAGAGATATATGAACCTTTGAAAAGTTGGGACAACAAATGTTTCAGTTTTGGGACTCCTAAAAAAAAATGTCATTTAGATGTAGCTTTGTGGAGAAACACAAAATATACTATAAGGAAGAGGATGATGACCTCCTTCGAAGTATAGATGTATGAATGTAATGAGTCCAAAACAAGTCCATGACCCATAATTGGTTTCGTTTCCACTAACTAGCTATATCGTTTGGCTTGTGCAAATGACTTGTTTATCATGTGTTTATGAACTTATCACATTGTCTTAGTCCCCATCTTGGAGTTCCCACATGCCTTTTTTTTTTTGTAATGTGTGGAATTAAGGAGTGTGCCCTAAGTTTTTATTTCTACCTTTTTTGCTCAATTGCCACCTTATGTTGATTCATGTCCCAAGTTTTGGGAAGAACTTAAAGGTGTGTCAATTTCAACCTACATGATTACTTATCTATCCAAACATATTTACTTACTTGCCTCCTTATTTGTTTAGCTAAACCTACCTATTCAAAAAATAATTTTCAAAATATTTATAATTGTGCATGTTACAACATCTAATTAACCCCTACATATCCATGTGGGATTTCATTGGCCATTAATTAAATCTAGGAGTGTCATTTCCCAAATGACTTACACATGGGAGATTGCTATTGATTATCAATATAGTTGTAAGATAGTTGCAAAGGGCTACCACGATGGTAATACATATAAGGTTTGGTCATTAGATGGGATTATATTTGTTGAGGCTTCATTCGAAATTTGTTGAGGTCAACAATGATATCATGTCATAGACAATTAAAAAATAGTTGCAAGGATTAATGGTAATTTTGAAATGAGTTTCATTAACAACAAAAAAAATTCAAACTTGCATGAATTTCAATCAATTTTTTATTGTGGAGATATGTACCACACATAGTGGGAATGATCAAATAGATTTTTTTAAATTGCAATATAATTTGGCAATAAAATGAAATTTTTTTGAAAGAAATTCTTATTGCAAAAGGTATTTTGGTATTCTAATGAAATAAATACAAAAGTTCTAAAACAAAATTGAAAATCCACAAGCGGTGATCTATTCAAAACACTTTAAACAATCATAAGATGTTAGAACTTGAAGATAAGAAAATAAAAGAATTTAAGAATTTAAGTTTCAACTATTAATTTCAAAGTTGTTGATGTCTACTATTGCAAAGTTATAAAAAGGTGCATTGTCCGATAGGTGCAATTTGGACCTCAAGGCAAGTTGGTACCCCCTACAAAAATCCAAACATCTTTTCATGACAAATAGATGATTGCTAAAACTCATTAAGGAAATACCCCTACAAAAGTGATAGAATCATCCTTATTAATTGGTGCCAACTGTACTAATAATTTGTGACCAAACTATTGAAAAAGTTTATTACTTTTTCAAACATGGTCCAAATTGAACATTTAAAGAGTTTATTTTATACCCCTTGGAAAAATATATCCAATGTTATATTACTTGTCCCTTTAGTAGAGTTGATTTGATTTTTAGAAGCATCAAAAAGGTAAACTTTGATAAACAATTGGAGAGGCAATTTGAATGACTTGAAACTTTTTCCAACAAATTCCAAATTGATCATTTTAAGTGTTCATTTTGTAGCTGTTGGAAAAAAAAATTCCAACATCATATTAATGTTTCAATTGAAATTTATTTGAGCTCTAAAATCATGCAATTTTTTTTTAATGAAGTAGTTTCAATAGCTATTTTTTTATAAAAAATTCATCGGTTTTTAAACTATTTGTAATAGGTATTTTTGGTAATTCATAATTATTTTTGGCAAATGTTCTTTTAGTTTTCAATTTTTTTTTTATAAATATTTTCTATAGGTAATTAATCATAAAAGATACTTCAAATTTGTCCCTTTAACATCCAATTTCAAAATGTGCTACAAGCCAAGGAAAAAAATGGGGTTTCAAAAGACCTTTCCAATTTTTACATTATTATAAATTTCAAATATGTCCAAAAAAGTCAATGACTAAAATAAATTTATTGATTGTAAATTTTCCCTCTTTGAAAATCTTTGGATCCAATTTTGATTTTCTTTTCATGATCATTTTTAAATTTTAAGATTAAGCTTCCAATTTTGCCATTCATAAAAAACATTAGCATATTGGCTAGCTCTTATGGGTAACTTGTGATTAAATTCATTACAAATTATGTTACATTTACTCATGATGGGTAATTTAAACATTGGGTTCACTTGGTGAATGGGTTACTCACAAGACCTAGTAAATCCTTTAGGTTTTCTTGGCAATGTATTTTTGCATGAAAATAATGTGTTAAATATTTTTTTCCTTGTCCTTTTTGTTTATATATTTTTTATGATTGCCTTCAAAGAGTTGGTTACTAAACTTTGCTAATAGATTTTTTGCCTATCACCAAGTTGAACAAGAGTAGGCAACTTTAAAACAAGTTGCAAAACTTGTTTTACTTATTGGGGAAGAATGGATACCCACATTACTTTGTTGGGTCATGCCTAAAGGTAAGGACCACATATTCACACAAGTCTACATTACCTTAGACCCTAAAACTAGTTTGGATTTATGATTACAAATAGGGTTTTCTTGAACACATCTATGAGAAGTATTTGGTACATACACAACAATTTTAAAGATTTAAAACACATCTACAAAAAGTAGTAGCAATTTAAAATCAGTTTTAAAAACTTTTTTATGGACATGGAATGAAAAAAAAATTAAAAGGATGGAAATTTTCTTCCTTGGGCCATGGCCTAAGGTAGATATTACACATTCATTTTGACAAACATGTAATAAATAAATAAATATCATTAAAATATAAGTTTATGGTATAAACTAAAAGCTACTTTTAGACCTAATTATAAAAAATAACACAAGCTTTATGTAACTATGTATTATTAATGACAATGAAATATGAAAAAAATGAGTTGATCGTATGGAAATTAAGTTCCATTTGAATGAAAATATCAAATAACATTGCATGCAACTTGAATTGAATTGAATTTTTTTAATGGTTTTGATTTCCAATTTGCAATCTTCATCTTCGTGTTTTATGTTTCTTTCAAAAAACAATCCCATAACAATAATTTCAAGAGACAAAAGTTTGCAACAAATAGGAACAAATTGTGAAGGTGTGATTTTATAACTAATTATAACTTATATCCAAACATTCACAATGCAAACCATGTTGTTTGAGTCAGGTTTAGTATAGATTTGAGGTTAATGTTTGTCAATTTGAAAGTTTTTGAACTTGTAATTCAAATGAGTCTTCATGATGAACTGAATTGTGTGTTGTTATGCATGATTTGTAAACAAAGGAAATAACATGAAAGGTGCAATGCTACTGAATATATTGAAAATTGAAAAACTTTTAAATGTTTATTTCTAAAGATAAAACAACATTTTGGTAACTTCATATTTACTTTTTGTGTCAATTTTCCACTTCTTTGCATCTTTATGTACTAGGTATTTTTTTAGATCCTTAATGATTCATTTGAAATTCTAAAATTGTGAGTCTTAGTCATTATTCTCAAATAATGTGCAAGAAAAGTTCTTTAAAACATGATTTGGTTAGTCTACTTTGTTGTCATTAGACTTTTCACATTTATGAAATTTGATCATCTTTTTGTGTTTCTATGCTTTTATTTTGAAGGTATATGTAAGTTCGAGTTTGAGATTGAACTTAAAATATGCAATTTTTTGAAATGTTGAATTAGCTAATGACCAACCTTTAGTCTCCCTTCAATAGTGTTTTCTATTCTTGATAATTGGTTTGACGTGTGTGATGTTGGTCTTTGTTGTGGTGATTGTAAAACATTTCATCAAATAGTTGCACCACATATATTGAAAATAAACATCCTTAAGGTAGTTAATAGTTGTCAAGTCCTTCCATGTTCACTACATATTATGAAAGCACATACCTCTCAATGCCATTGGTCTACACAATTTTAATTAAAAGTAAGAAAAGAAAACTAAAAATACTAATCTCATGCATTGTGGGAAATGGATGCACTAGAATTTGGTATTTAGAAAAACCTTTTTGTAATGATTGTTCAAGAAGTAAAATTGATGCAATTTGGGTGTTGGATTTAGGTTATGTTTGTAACACCCACATGAACATAACATGCACTTTGAAAGTCCAAATAAATATGGTCTCCAACCAAAGCATGACATGTATTTCCTTCATGCTATAGGACCCAATATATTGGAGGATAGAAGTCTTAAAAGCATTTCACTTAGGGTTAAAACTTTTATTTGCAAGTTGATCATTATGTGATACCAAGAAATGTGTTTCATTATTTGTAGGTGTCATTCTTACAATTCCTTTGCTTTTTTTGTCATTCACAATTTGATTTCACATGGCAACTATAGAATTCACGATGCCACCACTAAAAGCATGCCCAATGTACTACGGAATTCATGATACCACCACTAAAAGCATACCCAATGGCAATAATAAATTGTCATGTACAATATTTTTTGGATGAAATTTTGCAATTAAACATTGTGAAACTACTTGAAGTTAGTAAAATGGCACATGTTAGCATGGCTCTCCACAAGTGCTACTAGCAAGAAATGAGTATATTTTATCTACCAACTCTAATGATTGGCCCAAGTGGTGAACCTTAAATGATCAATCACTTTTTACAATCCATTTTTCCAAGTTTATGGGTGGGATGGGGGAAAATTAACACTATATAATGGATGTGTTAAATATTGATAGAGGTTCAAATGAGCATTGTCATTGGGCATACTCTAAGTAATATGAATAATCTAGGAAGGCTACCAGGGCTACCACTTACAAACACCTTACATTTGACCCAAGCCAACTACTAGCGGTGTGTGCACTTGCAATCATTATAGCCTTCACTCTCATAGTGTCTTTAGCAAGGATGGCAAAAATGTTATGCAACAAGCTATCACTTGAGATGTGGGAGGTGAACTTAGGTTTACAAAGTGCAACCAATGTTTCTTCAACTTTGTTGAAACGACATGGGGAGGGTCAACACAATGGCATGTTTGTTTAAACAAGTTTGTCAACATTATTCTTATGGGAACCATTTCCTTGGGATAAAACAATTTATTAAACAAGAGACATAATTTATCGAAAGATGGTAGGGCCTTTGAAAAAACCTACTCTTGCAAATTATGACTGGGTATCCTATGTGTAGGCATTTTGATGCATTATCAACTTTGTTTTTGAAGATGGATTTTCTCATGTGTTTTCTAGGTTTATATATGTTTCAAGAAAGGAAGCAAGTCCGAGAAAGTGAAGGGAGCTCATGGTGGTAATTATTGGATGATAACTAATCACACAAGTTATTTTAGGGTATGTTGCACTTTTAAAGAACCCTTAATTGTTGGTTGTAAACATAAACATTTCAACATACCTAGTTGTTAGGAGGCATGGAAACATGTAGATGGATAGTTGCATGTGAGTTTTAATTCATAATTCTTGTGTGTGGAGCACCTTAATGTGCCATTGGTCCACTGCCATAACTCACATAGACAATTAGTTTAGTTAAATAACTGGTTGGAGGCGGTGGATTTTTGCACATAATCTTGCCACTACTATGACTTGATTATATGCATAATCCATAAATTTTGAAAAAAATGTCCTACCTATTATATGGAGATGAAGAATGAAATGCAAATGTCTTATGTTTAGAGTGGCTATGGTTTACTTGTTACTCCACTAAAAGGGTGGGCAACATGGGTAACCACGTAGGTATCCAACTAGGTATCCACATTTCTTTTTGGAACCAGTTTAGCGAGTCTTGAACACCTTTCTATTGGTTATTGGATGTAACAACTAGTTTTGGGCTAGTACCATGCTAGAACTTTAGTGTACACACTATTGTTGGTCTTTATAGCAAAGAACCGACAAGATTGGTATGACATGGGGGCAATACCAACCTTGTACCAATAGGTGCCTAGTAGGGACATGAGGTAATTTTAGCCTTATACAAATATTTGCTTGGTAAGGACTTGAAGTAATACCAATCTAATATCAATGTTACATGAGACTCAACACGAGGTGTGTAGGGTGTACCTACCACACACACCGATCAAAAAGCAACCTTGGACCTTGGTTGGTATGTTCAAGAGTTGATACCTACCCAACATTGGTAACAACCAGCATGGCATAATGGTGAATTTTACTCATGCCCATTTGCATGGTCGTACAAATGCATATTAGTTGGGTTATTGGGTCAATGTTGTTATTTGTTGATATTTTTATGGCATGTGACTAGAGGCCATGTATAACATTGGTTATGAACTCAATTTATAGGAATTTGTTAACTTTTTGATTATGGGTGTATTTAGATGATACTTTGTTGACCTTGTTTACCAAGGCAAGGATATTGTGTTTAGAATCATTATAGAATATAATAACTTAAGGGATTTTGGCCCCTAGGTAATAGGTCTATTTTTATATGAAATTTTTTGAAAGATGAAATTTTGGCTTGTGTTGAAACTTGAAATTAATCATACAGTTTTAATATCTTGCAGGATTTTGGTTTCTTTTAGAGGAATTTTTGAAGATTATATTTTTGAATGGTGAAATATTTGAGTTTGCATAAATATTTTTTTGCTTTAAGATTTTTTAAAAAGTAAATGGCAAAGCCACAATATGACACACCCCTTGTTTAAGAAACATTTTGTTGCCATCGCACGAAACATTGGCTTTCATGTGGGATGAGAACAACTACATACATTTCCTTCAATCATGTTCAATTCTTTTCGTTAATGAGTCAACAGTACACTCACCAAAGATAACAATCACCCATTGACGTTGTCATTGCTAACCCAACATGAGTGGATTTATTTTTTTGATTTTGCTCAACTCAAAGATTCATTGCCTCCAATGCAGTTTGATCTAAAGAAAGAAGCTATTATGACCAACATTCTACTAATCAATTCCTCCCATTAACAATTGATATATTTGAATGTCTACATAAACAAGCTAATGTGTTTTTACACTATTGTGCCAATGTCATTTGGAGCTTGAAAGGGCCAAAACACCTTCATCTTTCTATTTTGGTTTTTTTTTTTTCGTCAAAAAATCTCACACATTTTAAAGGATGTAAGCATATTCCATCTTAATTTGGGCAATAGTTGTAAGCCTAGCTATTTTTTGACTTCCACCCTTTTAGAACACACCTCCCATCACCACAACCAACCTATTGCAAGCGGTCAATTTTTAACATGAAAAAATATGACCAACCTATAGGTGATCAATTTTTGACATGGAGACATTTTGACATCTAGTTTGGGCTAACTTGATGTCCTGTAAATTCTCCCTTTTCCTTTTTCTAATTCTTTTGTACATTCTCCACATCTACGGTGTCTTTATAAATAAAGTTTTGCAGCATTGCATCATCATGCAAAGGGGTCCTATAGACTAGTGAATGATTGGGCCAATTGTCTTTAGAATACATTAGAGTTATTTGTAAAGTCACTCTGTCTTTGGACGCTGGTTTGATCCACCAAACCCTGTTTTGTACCCATTTTGAGAGTATTTGTAAAGTGAGCAAAATTGAGTACCTACCATGATCATGAAACTAGGTATCACTTTAGAAGATTTGCAAGATCTTATTTTGAGAAGGCTTTGTTTTAATGAAGAAAAATGAGCAGCAACAGTCAAGGCGCAAGTAAGGCAAAATCCAGAACTGGAGGTGAAACTGCCATGAGGACAAAAATTGGGTCTACTTTGATCCCCGGTTTTTCCCTATGCACCACTGTTTTCATCCCGACTTCTCCTTTTCCACCTTATTTTTGGCAAAACTGGGACCCAGTACCTCCAATTTGGGATACTGAAATTCCTTTTTTTTTCTTTTTTTTTCCCTTCAAGATCTGGCAACTAAAACACCATGATCACTTTTTTCTCTTTTTTTTCCTCTTTTTTTTTTGCATTTTTTATTCTGAAATTTTACAGAAAAAATAAAGCTACATTAGGGACACACACCCTTTAGATTCTCTCCTTCATAACCTTTCACCATGAACTTTGATTTCTGATTTTTAATAGCCCATTTGTCTTCACCCTTCACTTTGACCTAGATTTGATCTACCTCTCAAATAACCAAAAAAACACATACAGTGTAAAACTTTCACAGCTTGGTTACAAAGAGTTTGCACACAACTCACTCACTCATATGAAATTTCTTTCAGATAACATGGATGCCGGGTAAGATCAAGAGCCTCATGAACAAGGAGTGTGTCACAATGTGGCCTTGCCATTTACATTGAAATGGATCTTAAGGCAAACGAAGAATTATGGAAACATTCAAATATTTCATCATGCAAAAATTCAAACTTCAAAAAAAATCCTCTAAAAGAAACCAAAAATCCTTCAAGATATTATAACTCTATAACTAATCTCAAGTCTCAACACAAGCCAAAATATCATCATCTTTCAAAAATCCTCATACAAAAATAGATCTATTACATAGGGGCCAAAATCCCTTAAGCTATTATACTCTATAATGATTCTAAACACAAGATCTATCCTTGCCTTGGTAGCCAAGGCCAACAAATAGGTTTTGAGAAAGATTTGATTATTTGTGTGAGGTTCATGATTTTGTTCTGTTCATCACACTCATGTTTTTTTGGATAATTTTTTTTGACCTCCTCAACTACATGTTACAACTTTTCTCCACAAAAAGAAGAGGAGATTTTTTCGTACCCATTTTTTCAATGACAAATTCCTAAAATGATATCAATAAGATATATGCTAATGAGAATGCTAATAATTAAGTTGGATTTTGGATGTGGGTTAGTGCAGGAGTAGTAAGAGTACTTCATCAAAAGGATATACGGATTTTACATGTTCAATCCCAATCTCAATGACAGTAGTCACAGCGATCATGATTTCGTTAACCGCATGTTACTTGATATACAACAAAAAAGATTATAGTGATGACCGATGAGAAATTTGGTGCATAAATGAATCAAAAAACTCCACGCTTAAAGTACTAGTAGTAGTAGTACCCCCAGTGAGGAGTTTGTTTCAAATGCTCACAAAAATTCTCATGCCCAATTTGAGTTTTGGCTGCTGTATGTATGTATGTATGTATTGTATGCTCACAAGTTGTTATGTCAAAATGAGTTTTGGTTGTTATGTATGTACTCACAAGTTCAAAATGAGGTTTTGCACATGACATTGTATGTTTTGGGTGTTGTTTGCAACCAAGTTCTTATGTCCAAATGAGTTTGGGGTGTTGTATGCAACCAAGTTCTTATGTCCAAATGAGTTTGAGGTGTTGTATGCAAACCAAGTTCTTATGTCCAAATGAGTTTGGGGTGTTGTATGCAACCAAGTTCTTATGTCCAAATGAGTTTGAGGTGTTGTTGCAACCAAGTTCTTATGTCCAAATGAGTTTGGGGTGTTGTACACAACCAATTTCTTATGTCCAAATGAGTTTTGGGTGTTGTATGCAACCAAGTTCTTATGTCCAAATGAGTTTGGGGTGTTGTAGGCAACCAAGTTCTTATGTCCAAATGAGTTTGGGGTGTTGTACGCAACCAATTTCTTATGTCCAAATGAGTTTGGGGTGTTGTATGCAACCAAGTTCTTATGTGCAAAATGAATTTGGGGTGTTGTCTCCCTCACAAGCTCTTTATGTGCAAGAGAAATTACCCTAGTACCTTGGCAGCTTCAACACTCAATATATTTTACTTTCAAAAATGTTGAATTTTTATTTATTTATTTAAAAATAATTTTTTGAAGGAACAAAATTTTTGGTGAAGAAAATTGAGAATCTTTTTTAGGAATTTTGAATTATTATTTTTGACATGGAATTTTTCCAAATAAAATCATTGTTGTTCTGGCTTGTAATTTTTAGTGCAGTTGATAATTAATCAGATGGGGAAAAAGAGATCAACCCTCTCATATATTACACCCTCATTTGCAAAATGCAACCCAAACCACATCACTTCAATTTCTAATCATCCCTAAAAAGAAATGGGTTCGGAACTCACCCATGTTCTTCATTTGTGCAAATTTTTCCAAAATTTATTTTGACCTCAAAAAATTAAAAAAATAACACTCTATTGCATATTCCCTCTTTTTTTTGGTAAAAAATTGCCAAAATTTTGAGAAAAAAATAATATCAGGATTAAAAAAACAACACTCTATTGCAAATTCCCTCTTAAGGCATGTAAAGAACCGGTGAGGAACCTTACGAACTCATAAAGACAAGTGTTGCGAGGCCATCCAGTTTGAAGGGTAAAAACCGACGGTTCAGGGCCAGGTTATTTGTAACCCGGACTTGAGTTTACATCAACTCATTGGAACCGGCACAAGAATCGGACCATGGAAAAAATGTTTTTGCTAGATCCGGAATCAGAACCGGAACCATGAAAAAATATTTTTGAAAGGATATATGAATATGTAATTTTTTTTGAATTTTTTCAAATTTTAATTAAGTAGATGGAACTTTATAATTAATTAATTATTAATTTAGCTCTCTATTTACATAGACCCCTATTTTAATTTTTTGTAAAATTTTTGTACTCACATAATAATCTTTAGCAATGTGTAGTGTATATATACATGGAACCGGACCCAGTTCAAAAATCGAGTCCGGAGGTTCTCTTGAATTTGAAAAAAATGTGATAGAACCGGAACCAAAGGGTCCAAATTTTGGAACCGGAGGCCACGGGTATTAATTATTATTTTGGAATGCTTTATGTGTGTGTGTGTGTGTGTGTAATAATTGGAATGTTTCCAAGCCTACACTTGCATTTTTGAGCTTTTTTGGGGGAATAATTAATTGGGGAAATAAACTTCAATATTTTCAATAATTGTGAATTTGTCTCATAAGACTAGTAAGGGAGCTTAATCCAAATTTTTAATGATGATTTATAATTTTTATTAAAATAATAGTTTCTAGAAACTATTATCAAAAAAAGGTTTAAAATTAAGTAAATTTTGTTCTTGTTCAAATTCTCATTCTATTTTCACCAACCTCATTGTTTCATTGAATCCCATCCATCCATTTGACTAAAATCAACCAAGATCCATCCATTTGCCATCAATTATTATTAATAATTTGCAACCCTTTCTTTAATTTTTGGATGGCATCCATCATCATATCCCCAAAATGGGGGCCCAACTTCTTCACTTGTTTGAATCTAACTATCAAATGTTTTTAAGGTCAAAATTGGCCCTTATAAACTACCTTTATAGCTTCCTTCCAATTTTGACTTGAATGTTCATAGAGAGACATGTGATGCAAGAGTGAACTTGACTTCCTTCCCAAGTCCACCTTTTTGGGTCACCAAAATATCATCATCTTCTACAAACATTAGGAAATCAATTGTACATTTTATACCCTCCTCTTTCATGACAATGTCTTCTTGGAAAGCTTTGATTCATAAAAGATTTGTAAGTGTTTTTAGTATTTTACACATGTTTGTGGTGTGGGTATATACCAAAACTTTATTACTTGTTTACATTTTTAGGGTTCCAATGAGAAGAAGACTTTTTGGTTTTGGTTTTTTACATGCCCTAAATTTATTTAGTGGACCCTTGTTTAATTAAGAACAAAAAAGAATTGAAAAGTGAGTAAAAGAAATACATGTTGTAGTACCTCGGTGACTTTGGCACATGTCTACCCTAATAATTAACTAATTTTGAAGATTCCATTTCAAGCATAAAATATTCCAAAGCCCCCAGAGTATTAAGATACTTTCATGTAAGTTAAGCTACAAGCACTTAAAATTCTTGAAATAAGCTCTTTGGAAGAAACACCTTGTGACTTCATCTTACTTTTTTCTTCTTTTTTTTGGCAAAAGATGAGAGGATTTGAGAGTTGTTGCAAATGGAATTGCAATTTTTGGACTTTGTAGAATTAGTTATGATTTCTTGAAAGTTTTTTTTGGTAGACTAACCTAATTTTGACTGTAGCTTATTTTGTGAATTGTGCCCTAGCATTCCTAAATTCAAATCATTCATTGTCACTATTTTAATACGTGTCTGTTTTTTTTGGTGAAATTTCACCAAAAGGCTCATAAAAAGTTGGGGCTATAAATTATAAGCAAAGATTTTTTTTACAAAAACTTAGGTCATTTGCCAAATCTTTTTGAGCCATTGATGAATGATTGGGCACCACTAATGTTTCATCATAGATTTCCTTGTGCCAACTCAATGGTAGATGGCTTTGGATGACGAAGTAAATGTTTACACTCAAAAGCTTAAGGTTTTGTAGTCGATGCCCTCCTATTTCCTCCATCTGCACCCATGCCTTGACGCTCCTAAAAAAGTTCACCTCCTATATTCATAATTTGTAATCTCTTGTCATCACCTCCATTGCATTCATTTTTGTAAGGTTCACCAACATTATCATGGTGTGCTTAAGGCATTATGTTGTTCAATGTTCATTAGGAATCAATATTTTGCAAATCAATCAACAAATTGAGTTGGAGTTTCATAGTATTGGCACCATGCAATGTTGATTCTAAAGTAATGAGCTTGGAGCCTTGAACTTTGCAATGATGATATTGAACTGCATGCATTGAAATTTTGACACATGGAGCCATCAATTCCATACAGTAAATAGCAAGGTAAATTTCCATAATCAAAATTGCTTATTTTGTCTTTGTGTTTGAGTTGTGTTAAGAGCTACAAATTACAACTAGTTTATTTCATGGCTTGCATTTGAAGTTGGTTCTTGAACCTACAAAATTCAATGCTTCAAGCTTCCAACTCATTACATTTTTTTCTTCTTTTTGTTTGGGCTTTATGATCTAGTTCTTGTGTTTAGAATATCAAGTTCTTGTGTGTTACATTAACAATCTAATCAATCATCACAATCATGTCCAACTTCCCAAGTTTCTTGTGTTTTGATTCTAGAATAAATTTCCAAGATTAACATTACATCAAATCCTATCTCCTATAATTGATTATTTGATCATGACTCACTAATCTTGATCGATTCATTGATTAATTGATAGTTATAATCCACCATCCTAAGTTCTAACATCATTGACTAGTCATGACTTACTAATGATTGATTGATTTGAGTTGAAATTAATTTTAGTTTGGTCACAACTCACTAATTGATTGTCAACATGTTTGATTCTTGATCCAAAATTGACAAGATTTGATCCTAGATCAATAGTCCAAGGTAGTGGGATTGATCATGAGTGGGTTTGACAATCGTTCATAAATCACTCATTAGTCACATATTGATCGCTCTTAGATTCCCACAATTGTACATAAATCAATCCTAATTTCATTGATTGAAGATGTCATCACACATCATCTTCAAAAGTTGAAAGTTTTGAAACTTAAAACTTAGGTACATTTGGTAAAATTTGGTTGTGTTTTCATTTTTCATCTAATTTTTTCTTTGTGAGGTTATAGCTTGTGAGCATTGAAATTCCATTGCAAGGTGCTTGTCAACAACTCCTAGTGGTGGTAATTTGTGTTTGTGACCACCAAGCCTCCACATTTGTTTCCTTTTTGTGTTTTTGTGACCACCAACTCTTGAGTTCTATCTTCTAAGATTCCATCACAACTTATAAGGGTTCAAGGGTCAAACACTTTTGTGATCTTTGCACAACTTAAGTACCTTACAAGGTCAAAATAAATTTTCAAATGTGGATGAAGAGTAATCAATGTTTTTCAAAGCCCTAAGTTTTTCCCCAAACATCATATGTTTTTATGTGACCACTAATAAGGTTTTTTAAAAAATTATGTCCATTTTCTTTGAGGCTTTGCTATTTGATTATTATCATTTTGTTTGTTCATATTTTTGTGACCATTAATCAATGTCAAGTCTTGGTCTTTAGATTCCTAGGATCACGTCAAAACTTCAACCCCCTAAAAAAAATTATTTTTATTTTGATTTTGGGACAAAATCCCCTAGTATGATATTTCTTCTTTTAATATTACTTTCCCCCATGATTTTTGTTTCTATTTTTCTTTTTCAATGTAGTTGTCCCTATGGTTGTTCCTTCTATTATGCAATCTAATTGCATAATCTTGGACCTTGTTTTGGTAGAAGAGAACGTTAAGATAGCAAAAACAATACCTATGAATTGAATATGAATTTCCAATATACACGGGTAGTAAAGCTACCTTTGTCAAATTTTGTCTTAAGTTTTGATGGCATAATTGTTCAAGTGCATTCATATTGAGGACATAAATATGCTTCTTATTCCTAAATTGGATTATCTACGGAAGCATCTAGGTTGTCAAAAGGCTTTGTAGCCATTCTAGGGTTTAAAAAAGGATAACATTATTTCTTTAAAAACAACATTCATGTTGCCAATGAAAAGTTGTGTTTTTCTAAAGGTCCTAAAACAATGTTGCACCGAGTCATTCATGGTACAATTCAAATTGACCCCCAAATTTTTTTTTATCCAATTTGCTTTGGTTTTTCATTTGCTTAATCATGACCGCCTGATGATGAAATACAATAATACAAAGGTTGTTTGTGCAATTGAATGTTCTTAACGATCCTATGAAACATTGGTTTGATGGGGCAAATTGGGTGATGGTAAATTGTATATGTGAACAAGTTTTGAAAATAACTCAAAATGTTGTAACTAAAAGTAGGTTTGTATTTTTAAGTGCAAATGAAATGATTACTATCGATAACTAATGGATATCAATTCATGTAAATGTAATGTAGGCATGGAAAAAAATGCATGTCCTCCTCATTCTTTAACATGTTGTTGAAGGTGGTAATGTAAACAATAGGACCATTGTCATTACCCAATTCCTTATGCAACAAGGAAGGTTGACTAAAGAAGAGCTTAGGTGATAGGTTCATTTGTTTTGGTGGAAATGGAGTTTGTTTTTCTAGGGATGCATTATAATGACATCACAATTGAAGGAGAAACATTGATCTCCCTTACATGATGAGGTAGCATTGCATGCCCCATAACACAAATCTTATTGTGCAAATTTTGTCTAATTTAATGGTGGCCAAGGTGGAAGATATTTCCAATTCTTATACTTTTACTTCTCAAGCTCCTTTAAATAACATTTCAAATTCAATAAGCTTTTTAAGATTATAGGACTTAAAGATCTTGAAATTTTTCAAAACTCGATAGATATCAATGTTGGAGCCTTTGAAGTGTGCCATGGTGGAATACAAGACTTTGACTTTGAAAATGTCATTAGACAACCCTTTAATTTCCAAACAAGGTTGGATTTTCACCTTTTTTGTGATATTGATACATTGTTGGCCTTGTTTTGTTTGTTGCCATTATTGGAGGTAGTCAATGGCTTGATCAAATTTGTTCAAGGTATGTCTTGATTTTTGATATTGTGACAGCTGTAAAGAATTGTTGAATGGATCTCTTCATGATGTATTCTAAACCCTATGACCAATTACCAACATGAACATTTTGAAGTGTTTTGCTATGTTGTGGACAATAATTTTGCAACTATCACCCAAGATTGGGTTACCAACCTCAACACTAGAATGAAAACCTTTGCATTTCACATGGTTGGTCATTCATATTAGACTCACATTTTCAAACATGTTGGGGCTAATTAATTAACCAATTTGCAAGGATGTTTTTTCAACATCCATTGCATAGGTGAAGGTCCAATGTTGTTGTTGTTGTTGACATGTTTTTCACATAATTAGATACCTAGGTGTTTTGTGGAATATGAGTTGATGAATGTGTTCAACATTGTGTATCCATAAATTTGGATGCAACATAATGCTAATTTTTTTTTTCTTTACATCTTAATGTCATCAAAAAACATTATCACATATTGAAAAGGGTGAAACTCTCATTAGATCAGGTTGTAAAATCTTTGAATATTAATATGTTGAACTTGTAGCAATCCATTTTGAAGTTTATTATGAAGGCATAAGCATTTAAGGCCATGGTTGAGTATTATGATACCAATCTAGTGACAAAATTGTGGGTGACAACTAACAATAGTGGTTTGTTGACTCAACAATTAAAAGGTCAAACCATGTTAATAGGAGTTGTCAATGCCTCTTGAATCATGTTGCGACAAAGTTTTTAAATATTATTTCATAGTGATTAGACAATGCATAAATAATTTTTTACATTGTTTCATTGTGTTTTCTAAGCACAAAAAACATTAGTTACAATTTTAAAATGTGCCAAAAGGTATTTTATATTTATTAGATTATTTTCACATTGACATTGATGTTAGATTGATATAATATAAAGGTGGACATGTAAAAATTATTAAAAAGTTCAACATTATTTTAATTTATATATTTTTAAAATGTAAAAAAATGACTAATTATGCCCAAGGTGGCTCCTATTAACATGGTTTGACCCTAAATGAGTGTGAAATTAGATGAGATGGCCATTGTTTTAGTGAATAAATATGTGGAAATGAATGCACTCTCTCCACTTTTGGTTTCACCAAAGATAAATTGTGCAATCAATTGGGCTAGCATTTGGACACAATTGTTTGCATCATGTATTCAAGAGTTTTTCACTCAAAAATAATTGCCCTTATCAATAGGCCATTACAAGTTGGGAATATCATAAAATGTGGACTACCACTTAAGGCCTTGTGTTCACTAGATTTTTGTGGCCTAATCTTTTTGTTTCCATGATTATGTTTAGTTCATCATGAGCTTTTTTTTACATTTGGGTGTGGTGGGTGGCATTTTGAATTGCATTGGGCAAAGTTTGATATTAAACTAGGTTTTAACTCCCTTTCAAAGTATTATTAGTGTTCCTTGGTTATGTCATTTCAATGTTACTTAAATGTTTTTCATTGTAGCTAGATTACTCCTTTGCTATGAATAATGTAGTTGCATTCAAGGTATTTGCAACCTAAAGTGGACCAAAAATGGCATGGTAGGATTCTATAAAAGTTTTTTTTATGATGTATTTTGATTATGACAAAGATGTGACATTATTAGATGTGTAAACTCGTGTTGGGTGGGTATCATTAACCCACTTGATTTTGGGGGTAGTTTTCAAATCAAAAATTGGAGGTTTTTGCTTTGGGTGAGAACCAACAATTTGAAAATTGGTTGAACATCACAAAGGCCTAAACATGATACCTATGAAGGTTATCAAGTGAACCCTAGATTTGGTTTTCATACTTGTATAGGTTTATAAAAACCCACATAAGTATAAAAGCACTTACACATTATCATATAAAAGTTTGAGTTTGGACCCAAGACATTTTGGAAATCTTTAAAAAATAAACCACATGTGCATCATGGAGTTGAACTTTTAGATTTAAAATTTACACATGTCAATGTTTTAACTTTAAAACCATTAAGATAAATGAAGATAAAATAAAAATAATCATATGATTCATTTCACATGATTATGTAGCCACAGGTCAAGTTCAACATTAAATAATTATTAAAAACCTTGGAAGATTTTTTTTGAAAATAAAACGTTGAAGTGTTGAAAAATGTGATAAAAGCACATTGAAAATGACAAAAAAATGATAAATGCACCTTGAAAGTGATTTTTATTTTATTTTTTGTAAAAGCTAGTAAAAGAAGTCATTCTCCTCATGAATCATTAAAAAAGTGTCATAATAGTGATGAGTATCCCCACATAGATTTAGTCATAATGCCTCTAACTAATGATACTTTTCTCTAGGAGCATTAAAAGTAGGCGGAAGTGGGCAAGGGAATGTAAGTGTGAACACTAAAACATTAGTGTTGTTGGAAGGCAATTGAATGCTCAAACAAATTTCATTAAAAAAATTCATTTTCATTAACAAAATTTTTAATAATTATTTTAAAAAGCAAATGCAGTTTTTGAAAATAATTAATTATTCGTTTTAGTTGCATCGAACCTAACCCAAGGCTAGGGTAGTTGCGACTTTATTCTTAAAATCTAAAATTACATTAAAGGGACATTGGGTTCGAACTTGAAAACTAACTTGCTTGAAATTTAGTAATTCTATTTTAAATGATAACATGAAAATCAACTAGGGTATCATATTTTGAAAAAAAAACTATATCATTTTTCTTTTAACTCTTAAAAAAATCAGAACTAACAATTCTTTAAAAAATGTGAAAATTGTTCAACACTAATTTAAACCATGTCCAATTTTTAAAAACTTGACATGGGGCGACCAATTTGCTTGTGTTTATATCCATTGTTCATGAATGAAAATTCAAAAAAAGTTTGATTCTCATGCCAAAATGGGCTTTAGAAAATTGATGTTTTTTGGGGGCTTTCAAAAGTTCAAAAAAATACATTTCATGTTATAAAATGACATGGAAACTTGCATTTATGGTTCATAAAATGTAATTGAATTTTGGGTAGAAAATAAGTGTTGTTCATTGAGGATTTTTTATTTAGTGAGTTATGCAAGATAACATAACTCCAATGATTTAGACAAAAAAATCCCCCCATCAATTATATTTAATCATTTTGATGTATATATATATTTCTTTTAACAACAAGGATTTTTTTTCAATTCTATGAGGTAGGTTCAAGTGGTGACACATTCTTAAAAACCATCAAATCTGGTCAAAGTTGCATTAAAATTTTAGAAACTTCCAAGTTTTCCAAGCCTTTTTTGTTGCCACAATGCAAAAAATCACTATAAAAATAAACATTTTTTTAGCAATTATAGTTATTCAATGTGTGGAAATTGAATCCCTTTTAAATTAATTTGTGTTCTAATTTATTGCTTAGTTTTTTGAACTTGTGAAGGTGCAAAAAATCTTTACGCTTGTACATGATTTTAAAGACACTGCAATATGCAAATGCTTTCACCCCATTGGTTTTTTCTATGGTTGCTAATTGGACTTGTTTTCTTTTTTTTAAATCACCACTTGGAATTTTTTTGAAAAAGTCATGTATGCCAAAAACTAAGTCAACAAGTGATTTAGAAGCCATTTATTCCTGTGCCAAAAACACTAAGGCACACATGAAGACAAAATTGTTGCCACTTGTGCACATTCTAAAGTTTATGAAAAAAAACCTTTATATTATGTCATTAGAAATTCAAAGCACATGTGTTAACAATGTCTTATGTGATGTTAATTCCTCATCATAAAGTACATTCAATTCCTTCACATATGAAAAGTGGTCATAGGAAGGGTACAATGACAATTTTAGGTGTTCTACATACAAAATAATTTAATTTTGACATAACTTAATTTAAGATAAGAATGTTTAAAATTAATATTTTACCTTTGTAAAACATGTTTTTAAGAACCTAAACCCTTGATGTCATTAAACTTATAAAGATAAGTATTTTTCTTAAAAATCTATGGCATTGCATGTGTCATGTGAGCTAAAGGTTGTCACATTAAACTCATAATAAAAAAACACATCATTTTTCCATATAAAACAATTGTTGTTAGAAGATTAACATAGACCTTGGTCTAAGGTACAATAGTGATGTTGAATGTTCATAATTTATTGTAGGTACCAATGTTGGTTGGTTATATATATATATATAATAAATTAACCAAGTAAAGGCAAATACATCTTTTCAAAAATGTATTAGCTACGTAAGGGCAGCTATATTTCAAACGATTTCCAAACAAGATTTAAAGGTTTAAGCTTATCATATAGGCTTTGTAAAATTATTTATTCAAGTATGGGTACATGTAATGACCGATATTTTTCTTGTTCATAAGATAAGGGTAGGGGTAAATATATTGTCATGTATTTTTTATTTACACTACCTTACTCTTTGATTGAATTTGGCAACAAATTGCTGAATAATTAATTAAATAAATCTTAGCTTCAACATTTGGTTTTTTAATTTTGAAAATTTCAATAGGTAATGATTATAATAAATAACAAACACCACTTTTTTAAGTGTATGGGGTAGTTTAGTTTGTTTAAACTATCTTAGATTAAGGTTCTTGATTTAAATAAGGTAGGTGGTTCAAACTTGATAGTTGAAATTTTTGCAAATTTTTAATTTTATAAAATTTTAGCACATGTCATAAATAATTTTTCAAAAATTTGGCAAAACAAAAAATAATTTAATTTATGCTGAAATGATTCAAGTACTATGGTATGCATGTAAGTGGGATGGTGTATCAAAGAAGTTCAAAATAGTTAGTGCACTTTCTTCACTTCCATTTTAACCTATCAAAAATTTCAAGTAAAAAATGTAGGAAATTTCGTAGTCTATGATTTCCTATTTTTCTAACACTTAGAAAAAAACAAAAGATGGAACTTTGTCATTGCCTTTTATTGTTCAAAATTTAAAAAGTCAACAAAAGTCGAATTTTTTTCATTATTGTTTAGAAAACAACAACAAAACTTGGAATTTTCTTTTCTACAAAGGGGTTTTGTTGTTTGGAAGCTAACAACAAAATTTGGAATTATTTTGTGACATGGTTTTTGTTTGAAAATTGGCCAAAAAATGAGATTTAAAAAATGTAATTGTGTTGTTTGGAAGTTTACTGTCATCTTTTATTTTATTTTTATTTTTTATGATGCAAATTTGGGTATATGCACTAATGAATGGCTCATTTTTGGACAAAAAAATAATCCACACAAAGTCCATGTTATAGCGTTAAATTGAAATTTTATTCTGGTAACATTGGTTAAATTGTAATAAAGGGTGCAGTCATGTTAATAGGAACGAAAAGTAGTCATAACCACTATTCAATTATGTGTTTTTTACACCAAACTTTTTTATAAAAACTTTAACTTGAAAATAAGTTAATTTTTTTTTGCACATTATGAATTTTAATATCTTATTCTATAAATGTCCAAAATATGAAATTATTTCATTAACATTTGGACCTTCAAAAGTAATGTAAAAAGACTTGTAACCATTGTTTTAAAGCAGTAAAAGGATTTGTAAATGGACTTGGAAAACTTTGAAAATGACATATTTTTGGAAAAAATTTAACAAAAACCTTACCCAAATAGTACAATTTTAAAAAAATATATTTTAAGAGATTTTTTTGAAGACTTTTTTCCAAGAATATTCCAAGAATGTTCCCCCAAAAAATCATATAAGGGGACACCAATGGCTCCTATTAGCTCATTTGCACCTTAAAGTCCATGTATAAAAATAAATAAAGTTTGTATTAATGGAAGCCCACTTAGATACCTCAAAAACCTTAGCTTTGGTGAATAAAATTCAAATAAAAAATTATATATAACAATTAAGGACTCATGAAAATAAGGGCCAATTTTGAGAACATAAAAGTCCAATATTATGAAATGGTTAAAGTTTTCAAGATAAGGTTTCAAATATAAGTTATTTAAATAATAAAATTTGACATACTTAGTCACTTCAAATCATTTGGATTGGAATTAAATGTCAACATCATAATTTTATAAACATCTAGTCAATAAACCAGTCCCTATTTTTTTGTTTTAAAAGTCCATAGGTAAAAATGAAGGAATTATTTTCAAGAAATGATTATACATATGTTTTCATAATCAAGTTGATAATTTAAAACCAAGTCCCAATTGGAAAATTTGACACTATATGTTTTGCTAGGAGACAATAAAACAAGATGGGTACTGTAGAAACTAAAAAAGTCACAAAAGTGAACCATTCATTTGTGCATATGCTCATTTTGTTGTTTAGGAGCCAACAACAAAAGTTGAAATTATTGTTGTTTGTGATGTGGTTTTGTTGTTTCAAAAGGAAGTTGATGATGACATGCTCTAATAATTGATGCAATTTTCAATGTTTATTAAGTTTTGAATTTTGGAGAAATGGGGTTGTATAGATCTTAAGAAGTTGTTTGGAAAAGATGGAGTTCATGAGATGAGAGATGAAGAAGATTTGTAAATGTGTGAAAGAGAAGTTAAAGGTGTTATAATAGTGGAAATGAGGAGGAAGAAGAAAGGGGAGAGGGCAAGAATGAGAGGATGGCAATGGGAAATCTACCCAAAGTGTTGTGTCAAATGTTTTGTAATCATTTGAACTTTGTAGGTGTTGAGTTGTATGTAAAATAATCAATATGGCAAAGTTTTAATATGATAAAATGAAAATCACATTTCTCTTCCCTTTCGCATCACATTTCTTTTTTATTTCAATTCACACCTCTTTCCTTCCCCCTTCATATTTTGTAGTTTTTCAAATTTCAAAAGAGTTCTTTTTGTCATATGTTTATCTTTATTTGATGAATATTTATTTTCATAAAGTATGGGGGAAAAATTCGTTGTGCAAACTTTCTTTCTATCCTTGGGATGAACATGTGAAAGTTAACATAGTTTCAAAATCTTCAAAGGGATTGCAATGCATAGACATTAGTACATGAAATTGGGAAAGTTGTAAATATAAGTAGCCAAATGAACCATTTTTATGTGGTTTTGTCAAAGGATTGAATGAGTCATTAGGATTCCTTCCACTATGCAAGCAAGAATTTGGTAACAAATGACTAAAGCCATAATAAATGGTGGTGGTGGACAATAGAATGCACAACAACATATATCCCATGATAAGTGAATCATGGATAGAGAAAGTCATGGTGAGTGGGCCATGGACAAGTCCTTTGTGGGATTACCATCAACAACATCAATGTATAGATTTGAAGGAAGAGGGAAAGAAGGAACTAAATGAAAGAGGAAGAGGTGTGGAAAACATGCATCCATGATAACAAAAGGCACAAATGCGGGGGCATGGATCACCAGTTTAATCAACACATGAACAACAATGCAAGATTCAATACAATTGTCAATATATTCATTTAATATGTGCTTGAGATTGGATCTATACACAAACACTTGTACATAGACATTTCCCATGTCATCTTTCATTGCTTTCATGTGACCTTTTTTCTTTGCTTCTATGTTGCTTTCAACAAATAGATTGTCACCAATTATACATAGAGTGGTGAAAATATCAAGTTGATGGCCTAATTTGACAATGAACACACACAAAATAAACCCTGCTAGTTTATTTTTAAAATCAAACATGTCATACAATAGCTAGTTTTTGAAAAATTGTGTTTTGTCTTTTTTTTTGGGTAAGTTGGTAGTTTTATAAGTGAAATGTGTTGCCAAAATTAGGTGGATCTACTCATATGTTAAGAATGCATGTGCTCATTGTATGAGGAGTTTGATAAACACATAGAGGATGTTAACAAACATTTTAAAACCTATTAATCATGCTTCCAAAATGGTTTGACAAAAATTCAAAAGAAGTTTTTAGTGAAGAAGAGTTTGCTTATGAAAAGTTTAAGCCCATACAATTCAATAAATTTCCTTATGACAATTTTTACCATGACTTTGAAGTTGTAAAAAAGGTTGGAAATATTTAGTTTTGGATTACCTAGCATTTAGGGTGTTTGAATTAGGTTAAGGAATTTGTATTGAATGGTTTGTATTTTGAAATGATAGGCATAAAGGATTCATAAAGTCTAAATGTTGCACACGATCTCAAAAAGGAAGGATCTTCAATGTGGGATGGGAATTCTTTTGTTTTGTATTATTGCTTTTATGTTCCATTAGAATATTATGGTGACAAGGACTTTAAAAAGGTTTTTAAAAAATTATGCATGGAATAAAAAACAAGAGGTAATGGAGGACTTGATAGAAGTCAAACATTCAAAACAAAACTATGAATAAGAATAAAATAAACTAGATTGTATGAAAAATATTACAAAAGAAACTCATGCAAAAGATTATAAAAAAGATGATGTCCTCTTCAAATTAATCTCTTTATGTAGGTTCATAACCTACTAAAAACTACAACTTGTTACTTGATAACAAGCCTTGGTAAATAACTAGTAAGCAACCAATAACTAATTCAAATAGTATTTGTTACCTAACAACTATAGGTTTAGTGATATGATCAATACATAATGTGATCCAGTATGCAATTAATGATTAGTACAAACATTGATCAATTCTAATGAGAAGTATAATAATGATCAATATTAATTAACACTTACAAAAATATGATTGGTACCTATTAGTTAATATTTATAAAACATTGTTAGTTTATATAAATTAACATTTATAAAAAGATGAGTGGTATAAGTATAACAAGTCATATTGTGGTCAAATCAACAAGGTTTGAAGCACATAATCTTTCATGGTTTGTAAAACACCAATTGTGTGGAGATTCTTTTCATGAAATGTGACACCACAATTGTGCAAAACTTAATTATGTGTATGTAACATTATTTGTATTCCCCACCTTTGCACATTTTCTGTTAAATCTTGTGTGTAAGGCTTTCGTTGATCATTTATTAATTGAGTGGGAATAACACAAAATATTTATTTTTCACACTCAAAATGGCTTCATCTTATTTGGGTTCATTAAATTGTAGTTAATGTTTAAACTATTTGAACCAACATCCTAGGTGTTATTGTGACAAATTTTTGAAGGCCCCAAGGCTAATGCTTTTACTAGATGAAAGATAACCCTATGAATGTTGGTTGAATTCTAGGTTATATAAGTCAATGTGCTTTTAAAACAAAACAAATAAAAGAACAAAGAAAGGAATGTGAGATCAATTTGAGAGCATCCAAGAATGGGGGACTTTTGATACTCTATATGTTGGTTAAAACAATAGGGTTTTGCAAATAAGATTGAGTTTCAAGAGATTTTCAAATCACCTTATGGCCATGTAAGTACATATGTACTACATGATTACGAATTAACATTCATGTTGTAGAAAATCGTCATTTCCTTTCAAAACAAGTGGCTAGAATATCCATTAAAATGTTTACAGATACATTTATGATCATTTAGTAGTTAAATTTGGTTGTTTTTGGAACATTCATAATGTTTTGAGCTACGGTGATGTCATGTTACAAATATTAAGTAACTTATTGGGCTTTAGATTGCAAGTATGATTAGTGAGGAATGGTGTACAATGTGACACATAGACCAAAAAAATGATAAAGAAACCTTGGCATGAATTGTGCTTAGATATTGTTTTAAAACTAAATATTTATAATCACTAGCTCACATTTGAAACATCTAGACCTTGCAAGCAAGGGATCTTGATGAAAGTTACAACTATAGTTCATATATCTTTTCATTATAATATATCCTCCAAGTGGTAATATTCTAAGTAAGATTTGGAAAAGTTGTGTGAGACAATATTTCCAATTAATAAATTAAATTTTTCTTTGAAATTCAATTAAAATCTTGTTTCTCCAATAGTGCAAGAGGACAAAATTGTTGTTATTTCAAGCACTAAATTGAAAACCAACATAGAGATATTGCTATTTGTTCTCATTTTTATGCAAATGTGATAATCAACAATGTAACTTGGTCTCATGCCTAAGACAATTGAAGAAAATTTCATAATAATTGAAGCACATTGTGATATCATATTATTATGAATAAAATTGATTCTAATTCCATTATGGTGTCAAATGTTAATTGACATTGTAGCTTTAAAGTTTATGCCCTTGAAGTTCAATTGAAAATATTTGGTAATTTGGATATGAGCAAATTGACAAAGCATGGGAATGTAGTTAAGACCATTACTTGAATGATGGATATGCATAAGTTGACATCTCTATGCAATTACAATAATAAGAAACACTAGAATCATCATGATGTAAGTTGACCTTGATGTGGTCGACCAATTCATCTTTTAGACTTATATTAAGTGATTTTCTAAGGATGTCCCATGGAGGTTTGATGGTGTTTTAAATTACCCCATAGACCCAAACTCGAGGAGGTCACTATTTGTATCTTTTTTGGAACCCCTAAAATAAATTAAAAAGGTATTTTTTGGTGTGTTATGAAAAAATATTTGACTAAAATTTTAAAATATTGTAGGCATATTTTCATAATAAAAATTTAAGCACCTTATTTACATTTAAGTTAATTATGAATTTCACTTCCCATGCAATGAATTAGTTAAACCCTTTATTTTTTTACACACCTTTGGGGAAAAAATGGAAATGGTTTCCTTGGGGACCTTGGAAGCAATTCAAGGAACTTAACATTGGGCTCCATCTTGCACTTAATGAAAATTGTTATTACATGTTTTCACATGGGGTTAAGTTAACCGTGACAATAAAAAAGATCGTTAATTATTTAGGTATAATTTTTAAAAAGCATGTCCATCAAAAGAAATTTTTTTAACCCACAATGGAACCCACTTGTAGTTGCATCACAAAGGAATTGAGTTGTTTGCTTTTGTTGTAACTTGGTCGTGTTTTTTCATTTTGTACAAATTGTAGGGAACTTCAACCTTTGAAAATGTCATGAAAACTTGAAGTCTTTGTCTTTTAGGTTCTCTTTCAACCATGCCCAAAAACTTTATACATATATAATTCTACTTTTATTTCAATCTTTGGGTATAAAACATAGATGACATTTGCCACTTTGTACCCATGGAGCGTGGGTCTTGGCCCTCTTCACCCAAGGCTTAAGGTTGTGCTTTAGTTTTGTTGGCCAAAGTGTTTTAGTTAGAACCAATTTTGAAGTGGATATATTTAAGCATTTATTGGTTGGGGAGGGGGGGGGGGGTAAGGATTGTGAGGGTGGGAGATGGTAGACTTTTGAAGAAGATAATCACAAAAACTAAAAAATATTATTCTATGTAATGTTTAGTCCTTCCATCAATTTTAATGCAAAACTATCATATTTGCATTATAGTTACAATTAAATATGGAGGCTTCAAAAACAAAAAAAAGGAAAGGTTATAAAAAAAAAAAGGGATTGTTGAGTAGTTGTTGCAACAACATTTGGAGCTATAGTTGCACCACCTAGTTTGTACCAATTTGTATTTAGTTTTCTTATTATTCTCATAAAAATAATTTAAATCACATTATATTATTGGCCTACATTGCACAAAATGTAATTCAAATACACTAATAATGAAAAAAATATTGGATGACACAATACAATCACTAATCAAAATTATATACAAATGTCATACAATAAACATTTGGGTCATCTTGTGAAGGCTTCACAATAGCATATGAAAAAAAAAATTATGAAATTTTTTTTTATGAAATTTTTTTTTTATGAAATTTTTTTTTTGTGAAAATTTCAACATTTCTGAAAATAATATAATTAATGTCGAATTGGCCAAGATATTAGGGTATCTTATCTTTGATGTGTCATACAAACCATTAGCAAACATGGATGATAAGTTACTAAGTAAGGTCAAAATTTAGATGAGTTATCAATTTGGGATATATAATATATTTGTAATGTTTAGGAGCAACCAAACCAATTTGGGTTTACCCCCTCCCCTCCCCTCCCCCCCCAAAATAAAATTTCCTTTGTTTTTTTAGTTGGGGGGTTAAAAGTGGGTCCACAAAAGTGGCTTTTAAGGTCGGACTTTCGCTTTTGATTGTCAACTTTGGTGGCCTACGTTGTTCCTCTTTTCTTTTTCTCTTCCCCACCCCAACCTTTAAGCATTTATGATAGGAACAGCAATCCTGAAAAAGAAAAGCCAAAAAAAAAAAAAAAAAAAAAAAAAAAAAAAAAAAAAAAAAAAGAAAAAAAAAAAAAAAAAAAAAA
>Ga0116227_10001695_pt1 | contig 49812 bp, 46 predicted proteins | sample S1TSphgellanicum_FD_89693 | JGI IMG/M metagenome (GOLD analysis project Ga0116227, IMG submission 89693) | Host-associated microbial communities from peat moss isolated from Minnesota, USA - S1T2_Fb - Sphagnum magellanicum MG | ecosystem: Host-associated > Plants > Peat moss > Unclassified...
AGGATATATAAATTTTTTTGTTTCTGAGGTCTGAGGAGAAAAAATTGAGGAGAACTGAAGGAAGATGGCGGAAGTTGTTGAGCATAGTGTGGCGGCAGAGTTAACGAGTCCTGCGGATGAGCAGAGGATCGAAAAAAGAGGAGGAGACGAAGGAGGAGGAGGAGGAGGAGTTCCCGAGGAGGGGGAGATTGTATCGGCGGAAACGCAGCAGCTGAATCGGCAAACCGAGGCGGCTCCCAAGAAGCATCCGCTGGAGCATCCGTGGACGTTTTGGTTTGATAATCCTAACGGTAAGCAGAAACAGGCGACGTGGGGAAGCTCCATCCGTGCTGTCTATACTTTCTCCACTGTTGAGGACTTTTGGTGGTATGTTCTATTTTCCCACTCTCTCTTTGTTTCCTCCTCCTTTTTGGGGGGGTGGGGGGTTTGGATCCTTTTTCCCTTTTGTTTTCCATGCGTCTGTTTGCCCAATACCCTTCTGTGTTAGTATCTTCTGTTCTCATTTGAGTCTTTCTCTGTGTTTTTTTTTTCAAATGGTTTTGGCTACTTTTTAAAAAAGATAGAATTTTATTCATGTATTTCTTTTGTTGGCTTCTTTACTTTTCTGACTTGATTTGCAATCATGGATTCTCAAAGATGTGGTGTGGAAATTAATCAAAGTCCTTCTCCAGAATAGAGGGACCTACATTCCATTCCGATATACCAGTGTTGATTTGAGGTCTTGAAATCCAATTGCTTATATAGTTCTTGTGATGATTTCGGGTTGTAATTTGCAGTCTCTACAATAATGTGCTGCAACCAAGCAAGCTGGGCACAGGCACTGACTTTCACTGCTTCAAGGCGGGAATTGAACCCAAGTGGGAGGATCCCAAGTGCACAAATGGTGGAAAGTGGACTGCCTCTCCACCTCGTGGTACAGTTGGAAAAGGCGCACTCGACATATTCTGGCTCCATACAGTACTGCACCTCACCTTTCTATCTTTCTGTTTTGTGTTGTGTTCTTTCAGACCCTTGAACATATTTTCTTGTTGTTCTCTTGTGTATAGTTGTCAGTGGTTTTTGGGTCTTTGAGAAAGAACTACAGTAGGAAATTTCTGGATCTTAGAGACCTTTTGAAAAAACTTTGTGGGAAGGAACTCTTTGAATTGAGATCTTTGGTTCTGACAATGACACTGACATTCTCATTTCTTTTCAATGCTTGTTGAAAATCCTGTGTTTGGTTGAAGCTGTTGGCAATGATTGGGGAGCAATTTGATGAAGGTGATGAAATCTGTGGAGCTGTGGTGAGTGTCCGGGCAAGACAGGACAAAATTTCCATCTGGACAAAGACTGCGTCAAATGAAGCAGCTCAGGTCAGAGTGGATCCCATCTGTGTTCTTGTGTGCCCTTAGATTTGAATGTGGTTAGATCTCTGCTCCTTGCTCCAGAGGGGGCAAGGTGAGAGCTGAAGCTTTGTTCTGATCGTCCATTTTCATTGTTGAGATTGTTTCATGAATCCAACTGGGCACTAATGGATGCTGACATATTTAGGGCCTAAAACTCTGAAGTGTTCTATCAAACTGGCTGACATCAAGGCTAACATGTTTGAGGTCAAGGTTTAGGTTCACATGTCTGGTTCAAGGGTCAAGCTGAAGGTTAAAGAAAGGTAAAAGTACATGTTTGAATTGAAGATTCAGCATTTAGTTATTGTGGGGTTCAATATTTGGCATCACTTATGTATTGAACTACACTGTTGGTTGTGACAGGTTAGTATTGGGAAGCAATGGAAAGACATCCTTGACTTCAATGAAAAGATCGGCTACCTTGTCCATGTAAGAAGAGTGTTCTTCACCCTTTTTTGTCTCAATAGATGTTTTGAACCTTTTGAGAATTTCTGAATTCTAATTAGACTATAAAACTGATTTCAGGACATCTTAATTGTTTACAAGTCTCCTCTTCTTATGTTTTGTGGAATACTAAGTGCTTTGGTTGACAAGTTCCTCACAAACTGATTCAGCTCATATGGTTGTTTTTACAGGATGATGCAAAAAGACAGGACAAATCAGCAAAGAACCGCTACTATGTGTAGAGAGGTGAACTGCCATGCTAATAGCGGCTTTCATCTTAGTTGTAGTGATCTGTCTCTAGCAGGTTTATCTTAGTGAGGTGTATCAGTAACAAACTTTTTGTGAGCAACACTTATTTTGAGCCATTTAAACTGAGTTGGTTGTTATATTTCTTTTTGGGTATTTCAGTTACGTTGCCGGGATTGGGTTTTTTGTGAATTCTGAGTATGTTGGTTCCACATCCAGGTTTTACTTCAAGTTGTTCTTATGTGTAGGCACTCATTTCTAAGAAAAATTGTTTTGTGAGTTCACTTGCTTTCTTTCATCAGTTGCTGGTATTCATGAGCTATTCAGAGGATCTTCCCCATAGATGAACACATATTTTAGTTAATGATCTGGTCAGTGCCACAGATTCTGTAATTACAGAATTATGTATTGTTCTGTTCTGTTCTGTTCTACTAATGATCTCAGGGAGAAACAATGCAGCTCTCATTTTGAGGAATGTTCACTGAGTGTTACTGGAAATTGTGAGTTGAGTTTTGGGAACTTCATGAAGCATTTCCTATGTTAACTGTTGATGCTTTGAACTTTGAACTTGCCATAAGGGGCAAACCCATTACCTACTATTTCATCACTTCTACTTTAGAATGTCTAAGGAAAATTTCCATGAAATTTATATAGAGTGCCTTTGTCTATTAAAGTGCTGGGTCTCCCACTGCAAAAATACAAGAGAAAAAGGTTAACGTTTCAACTAGCAAAGTTATGCGTCTGCCGGGAGTCGAACCCGGGTCTATTGCTTGGAAGGCAATTATCCTAACCGTTGGACTACAAACGCATGTTATTTTAGTTGGGCACAATTTGTAAATGTAGCGATTCAGTTTGTCCAGTTGTTTCAGCTCATGCTTGGCAGGCAACCTAAACCCTAAACCCATTTCACTCTCTTTGCAGAGGGCTTTTCAAGTTTCAACCAGGAGGATTTTACATTAACATTTTCAAACTGCAGAGAACTGGGACACAACAGTAGTACTGCTGCTTCTACAGCATCAGAACTGGGACACAACAGTAGTACTGCTGCATCTACAGCATCTGACCAGTGACTTGCATCTGCAGATGATTGTGATTTGACTGTTTTCAAACCAAGAGAGATCAGTTTGCACGTCACTCTAATATTTTTAAACTCTACACACAAAACTTGAATGAGGTCCAGCTGCCTACACTTCAAAGTTTACTCTCATCAGGCATTGCAAAATTCCAAAACTCAAAACCAAGATGTGAACAAGATTCCACACACAGAACACTTGCAGAACCTCAGAACTGCAATTTGAATTATGCGATCACAAATCCAACCTGCCAAGCTATTTCCCTCACAAGCATACACAGCAAAAGACCAATATTAAATCTAGCCTACCAAGCTATTTCCCTACAAGCACACAGCAAAACACCAATGTCAAATCCAGCCCACCAAGCTATTACCCTACAAGGAGTACACAGCAAAACACTGAATGTTTGACCAAAAGCCTAAGAAAACTAGAGTACAATCTACAATACATGTTCAGCTTTTCATTACATAAAAAGACATTCATCAAGATGCAATCATGTGCCACAAGGACATATAGACTCCAGATTGCTTACAGTAACACTGCTTGCATTTTCCTGATCCTCAGGAGTGCCAACTAAACATTGTTTCTAACATATGGAAATACCTGGATCTTTGCTTCAAAAAAGTCAGCAGGACAAAGTCTGTTGTCATCCCCATTATGCAGAGAGGATTATACAAACCAGTTGTTTGAAGTCACTGCTGCACAACTCTTTGTTATCTTCACCTTTACTCTATGGGAGTCACAGCATTGCACTGAGGATCAATGTCATTTTAACTAGCCACAAACCCATGAACACAATTCTGCAAGATCCATTGCAGAGAAAAAGCAGTAGGAAACTAGAATTACCCTCAACTACAAAAGGTCTATCCACAAAAGGATGTATATGCAGGACTCCCTTCCAAACTGTTCTGCAGGGTGAAAATTATCCAAGCAAGATAGAAGGAACATTTTACCAGCCTCCTCCCCATTTGAGAAACAGAAATGGCAGTCTGTTTCAAGCACACTAAAGTCTAAGATCCAAAAAGCAGAACAAACGAAATTGGAAACTAAAGATACTAGCAACAAATGACTTTAGCTATGATTCAAAGTGCTTCCTGGTGAAGGAATATTTCACATTCCCCTCCAACTTCCGCCAAAATTCTGATCTCCACCCCCTGGTGGACCATATCCACGGGACATTCCACCTGCTGGGCGGTCTCCTGGAGCCCGTTCTACAGCATAATCAACTCGCACTGTGCGGCCACCCAGATCCTGTACCCAATATAATAACTTATCAGCACACAATCCCAAACTTTGAGAAAGAACATACACACAATCCAAACATCAGGGCAAAATACAAACTATGAGGGAAGAATAATCCAACATGGGGAAGACAAACAGCAGTCTGCCTCAAGATAAACCAAAAACACTTCAAAAAGAGTTCATACTCGGCCATCCATTTCTTGAAGGGCTGCTGCAGCCTCAGCTTCAGATTTGAAGCTAATAAACCCAAAACCCCGAGATCGTCCTGTGTCCCGGTCACATATAATCTTCACTGCAACTCAACCACAACGCAGAGAGTTCAGAAATTTGCCCTCAAAATCTACTCCACCTCCTAATCATGGAGGCAATATCAACATACTTGAGTAGAAAGAGCATGACTGTTCAAAATCTGCACATTACAAATCTTCTTCGGGTTTTGTAACTTGAGGTTGCCTGTGAAACAAGGATGTCTTCTATTTGGTAACTAGAAGTTCCTACTCTCATGGCCTCAACCATTCTTGCAGGAGGGCTTATCACTGAAGGATTTGAAGTACAATGAAAATCAATAATTCGAATCAGCATTCTTACTCACTGTCTAACACGCATTGTTCTGGTTTCCATGTGTACTACAGCATTTGGTCGACCAAAAGATCAATACCAACAGCACAAGATGTTACAACACTTTTGAGCTCAGCCATCTGAGACACAAAAACCAAAATGAGGAGGAAACAAAATATAATCCAATTCCAGGAGCCCACAAAATTCAGAAAACAGCTAAAGAACCAATTGAATTCCAGTGGGAAAACAGATCTAGTGATATAGCAACAATACCTTCAGTCACTTCACCAAATGAAGAAAAGGCATCTCTTATTGTCCCCTCATCAGTTCCCCATGCTAAACCTGTTTCAGGAATTAAAAATCGATAGTTATGATCCAAAACCAAGATTCACATAGAACACCAGGCACTGGCAAGAAACCCCCAAACCAGATAGTCCTGTGAAAACACTCCCTTCATAACTATGCCAAAATCTTGCCCAAAAAGTTTCCTCCAAATAATCACTTACTTGGTGACAGACTTTCTCTTGCACATTTCCCTGTGGGGACTGAAAGATTGAGACTCTTGATATGAGACAAAACCCTTTTCTTTTCTGATCAGCCTGTCACTAGGCTCTCCATAAGGAAGAATTGCAAAACCCTGTCATAATTCTTGCAAGGTATCTAAAGACCACCCATGACAGTAAGTACTAAAAGGAAAACAAGCGGCTCATCACATAATGGCTCTGCTCTTTAAGTGACATCCATAAGGATGATAAGTATATTGAACATACTAGATTGGAAACACATGGTGGTTAGGATGGTGAAGCCCAAGTGTATCCTTCAGTTATGCAGGAGGAAATGTTTCTATAGTGGACTCCACATGGCCCTAGAATGTAGGGGTACCAAACTTTGGCCCATTTCTGGGTGCATCACAATGATGAAAAACAAAAATGTAAAACCTCAGCATTATAAAGCTCCCTTCATACTCTTCTGGGAAAGAATTCCAATAACCATTCTTCACAACTTTCAGCAGGTTTTGGTTTGAAGATATTTTCCTCTTTAATTCCAGAAAAAGAATCTATTCAAACTGACCCCCGTTGCCTTGATGTAAGTACCGGTATCGCTGTAAATGCAACAGTATTGCAGAATCCATTGCTGGATATCTCCAGAGATGATGAATAACGAAAATAAAAATGCATATAAACCCTAGCTAAGCATTAGGCGGTCCGTGTTCTATCGTGTCTTGGAACGAACTGCTTCAGTTGAAGAATTTTTTCTCACATATACGGTTGCGAGTTTTCCAAGATCAAAAAAAGAAATCTGTAGGGCACAGAACCGGAAACTATCTGAAAGAAGAAGAACAAGAGAATGAAGAAGCGGGAAAGAATGTCAAAACTCACCACCGATGAAGAGCTTGGAAGAAGCCATGCCGCGTTGCAGCAAGAAAACCGCCGGCAACGCCAAGGTACCGGCTCCTCCCGTATTCCGCAAAACCGACGATGCCACGGCCTGGCGCATTAAACATCCAAGCTTTCCGAAGTAAGCCATATCTATCTCCTCTGCTTTTATGGATAGAGTACTAAAACACAAACTTCATAAACTCTCAAACTTCTCTTTACTGCCGTCTCTGTACTTGTTATTACTAAAAAGAAAACTCTCAAGCAACAACAACAACAGTTCTCGACAGACAGAAGGATTCCAAAACCCCAAAAACCACCAGGGAAAAAAAAACCAAAAAAAACTAAGAAAAATTCAAAATCAAAAAACAAAGCTTCACTAAAACTCTACTAAAGCCTCTAACCACTGCTCTTCACAATAACGGAAGAGGCAAAAAGGGTTGCAAGAATGGCGGCGATCGCGCACGACAAGGGCGAAGAAAGGAGAGAGAACTGCGAGGAAGCGCAAAACCCTAAAGAGCGTCGTGGTCGTTCTCTCTGTCTCTCTCTTTCCCTCTCTGTCTTTTTCGTTTCTTTCTCGACTGCCAGTCTGCCCGTATCTGTTTTGAGCATCTTTGAGCCGTTGGATGGACATCAGGTCATGAGAAATAAGTTTCTAATACTCTGCCCGAATCTGTCGTGTGATTTTTTTTATAAAATTTATTTATTTTCCCGAAAAATTTATTTTGTCATTTCCTTCACCAAAAAATTGGGGAAAGTTTTGGAAAATTCTTTTTTTCCAGTGTGTAAATTCGACTTTCTTTTTTCTTTTTTTTTGGAGGGGGAAAAATTTGCCAAAATTTTTAATATCACAATTTGAAATTTTTTATTAAAAAAAAGTCCATATTCACCACTGAGCAAATATGTAAATTAATAAGTAAATTGATAAATGATATAAAAAATGGGAAATTTCTGTTTTTTTTTTGGGTTTTATTTAAATTTTGGTTTTCTTTTTGGAACATGTTAAATATTCAATTTTAGGGTACCTATTGGAGTTCAATGTGGGGTTTTGTTTTTGGGAGGGGTGTTTGGGTTGGGGGACCCAGGGGGATTTGGGGTTTAGGGTTTAGAATTTTTTTGGGGTTAATTAACTAATTAATTAAAATGCAATGTGGGGTTATGATTACAATGATTCATAAATAGGTTTACAATTTAGATCAATGATTTTTTAATTTTTTTTTGGGTGGTGATTTTTTCTTTGTTTCATGAAAAATAATTTGAAAAAAAAAAAACTTGGGAAATATCTTTTTATCTCAATGTAAAATATGTTTTTCCAACGGAAAGTTTGCAACTTGTGTAAAATCAATAAATTGAAAGAAAAAAAGTTTAAAATTTAATATTAAATACAATAAATTAGTTGTTAAGATTTTAAAAATTTTTGTTTGAAGTTAAATAAAGGTTTAAGATTTGTTGTTTCGACTTTGATACATGTGTGTGAGAATTCAAATAAACCAAAACCTACATAAAATAAGTTCCTTGCAATTACAATTTTATGGACTTTGCTTACTCAAGTGTCATGCATAGTCACATTTGAATACAAAATTACAAACATTTGTTAATGAAAATGTATTATTCCAATGCAATTTGGATACAACTCAATGTAATAAAATAGTTTGGTTTTGATGTGTGGAGTTGTGTTTTTTTTTTGGGTAGCAACATAGTTAACATTATAGTTAGAGTTGTAGGATGTTATCTTGCTACTTGTTTCTATTTACACATAAGACATTTTCTTAATTATTGTGAGATTCATTAGGTTACGAATAGTTTCAAATTAATGGAATGATAGTCATTTGGATATATAACCTATGAAAAGTTTGAATGTGTAGTGTTCATCATGGAATAAATAATAAACTTGGGTCATTGGTTGGAGTTTGGGGTTGTTGGAGATGAAGTTTCATATTAAAATTTTGGTTGAAGATTGTGAGATTGACATTTGAAAGTTGAAATTTAGAGTTACCACACATAGAAGATGATGATATAATGTACATAATCATGTTATATCTATAACCTTCTGAATAGGGAACATCATGGATTAACATGACAAAAAATAAATAAACGATTATTTTAAAATGTTAAATCTAGATATTAGAATCTAAGTTTTGAATTGAGCAAATTGAAGCAAGAAGTTTTTAAAACATTGAAAGGATTAAGGATAAGAAAACAATTTATTAAAAAAAAATCATTTGTGTTTTAAAACACAATGTCATGAAAAGGCATGTGTTGTTGAAATCAATGTGTTGATATTTGAAAACTTGACCATGGAGTTATTAACAACATTGAGGCAATTAATGAAGCACAAGCGGATGGACACCTTTAAAGATGTTGTGGCACAATTGTTGGAGAAAACATGGAAGTTGTTAATAGAATATACACATCTACACACTCCAACATCCATGGGTAAATGGATGAATTTTACTTTTTCAAAATGTCAAATAATGAATGTTTTGATGGAGTTGATTATGAAGCAAATAACAAACAAGACAACGAAATTCAACCTCCATTTATTATAACTTTAGGAGTGAACGAGAGTAAGAACAATAGGTAAGATTTATCAATAATTGAATGTTCCAATATTAACACAATTTTGACGAAATGCTCAAATTTTTTGAAGGATATAATGAGGTCATCAATGTAAAGACTAATCACAAAATATGTAAGGTATTTGATTGAAGTCATGAATGAAAAAAACGCAAAGATGGTGTTGGTACCACCATTAAGCCAAAAAACAAAAACCTTCAACCAAAGGGGCAAGGAAGAGGAGTGGAAAAAAGTCATGTATTTGACACATTCCCCCTTGTTACAAGAAACATGTCAAAAATTAAGAAGGGAGGTACACTAGAAAGAACACCTAGCTTAGAAGAACCCTCATTAGCAATAACAACTTGCTTTGAAATAGATGCAACATGCACTTGTTGTAACACCATTGACACCCTCTACCTCTAAAACACACACAAAACTGAAAGAGAAGGGCCTTTGAAGCCTTTTGTAGTTCATGCCATGTTAGTATAGATAAAAAAAATTGTTAGCTTGTTGATGTAAATACTCAAAGTTTTCAAGAGGAAGAATCAAGTCTACAAGGTACCAATCTCGATAAACTCCTTTTCCTTGAACCACCATCGTTGTGATCACCTTTAAAACAATGCAGCATGTGAAACTAAGTCCACTCAATTGAAATCAACAATGACAACATCAACCAATGTGCAAATGTTATCAACCAAAAGCACAACGTCGACCTGTTGGTGTGAATATTGAAAAATAAAAGATGAAAGAATGTGGGTTTGCTCACATGTAACATGAAATTTTTTACAATTGTTATCCATGTCATGGTTCAAAGCTTATGGAAAAGCTTGTGTAAATCATGTGCTTGAAAGGCTATTGAATGGGTGAAAAAAAAATGTGAATGATGATATGACATTTAACTTTAATCATCACTCACATTGACAATTGGAACTTCAAAATATGTATTGTAATTGAACTTGTGCATTGGTCCACATTCTATCTACATTTTCTTGAATTCCTACAACAATTGGTTTAGATAGGGAAGAGACACCTATTATAAGAACCTCCTCCCTTATTCTCCATGAGCATGTTGGGTGAGATGGGTGACTCCAGGGAGTCCATCTATTTCGAATTAGAAAATAATGAACTAGACCCAAAACAATTTTATGAAACCAATGTTTTTTATAAGAAAAATTTAAATTTAGATTTCAAATTTGTGATGTAGCACATTAGTGATGGAAAATCCATAAATTTTTTTAAAGGCAAGTTTGGTTATAAATGAGATATTAAAATAAAAACATTTAATAATCCCTCTATGGTTGGCTCCCTAGTAGAACCTAATACTGAAAACTGATTATTATTATTATTATTATTATTATTATTATTTAACAATTAACAATTAAAAACCAATTTCATATCAACTTAAAATTAGGGTTTATATAGAGATAGAGTTCAACAACTAATAAAAATAAATACTCAACTTTAAAGTTTAGAGTTAATTTGTTAATTAAAAAAAAAAAACTTGCCTACTAAAAAAACCTGCCCTTGTTTTAAAGAGCATTTTCATAGTTTTGGTTTCGAGTCTAGATCTAGCAAAAGACTAGTTCCAATGTCCGATTCTTATGCCCATTCCAACAAAAAGATGTGAGCTTGGGTCCAGGTCACAAAAACCTGACCCTTGAACCCCTGGTTTTGACAGAATATTTTAATTTTAATTTTTAATTTTTAATTTTTTTTCTTTTTTTCATTCATTTTTTTCTGGTTAAATCTGGCCAGAAATATTTTCACAATATTGGCTATAAATATAAATACGTGTTTTTCTTCGTTTTTCTAGTCTTCAAATTTTCGAAATTTTTTTTCAACTTCAATCGCCAGATTTTTTAAATTGGGTTTTAGCATGTAGCCAAAAATGTGAAAGATGCTGAAAGTTTTTGTACTTTTGCACTCTGTTCTGTAGCCAAATTTAGCGAAGCTGTCTTATGAATATTGCCACTTTAGTTTTTTTTTTGGGCCCACCTACTTTTCAATCTGGCGATTTTTCTTAAATTTTGGTCGAATTATGGCTATTGAAAATAATATTTTTTTGATCTTTGCACGTTTAATTTTTAATATAGCCAGATTAATATAGCTTTCTGGCTATATATATAGCCAACCAAATAAGGCTCCTTTTGACATCATTTAAAAAAAAAAAAACCAAACCTTTCATTAGGACCGTCACATTCTCATCCCAATCAGTGTTTTTTTTAAGGAATTTTTTCATGTAGCCTAATTGGCGATCATCCATAGCCAGATGTAGAAAAAAATGCTGATCGCCCCTTGGAAGATTTAGCCAAATATGGCTATAAACCAGATTTGAAGGACACAAATTCAAAAATCAAGCTTCTATATTCATGGCTAAAGCACTGAAAACGAAGTATAGAAATATGACGATTTTTAGTCTTTTTTCCCCTCACTTTTGGCGATTGAAACCTTGCAAAATCACATCATTTTCGAATTTTTGGATTTTATTTTCGCTTTTTGGCGAAATTCCGACGCTTCCCGCCGCGCTTGCTTGCTTGCTTTCCTCCGTCCTTCCCCTTTCGCGAACTCGCGGAGGCGGAAAAGAGCGGACGAATTCTTCGCCGAATTTCGCGCGAGTCGAGGACTCGCTGAATTCGCTCAAGAAATTCGGAAACCACCCAAATTCGCGAAAAATTTCCACTACTGAACAACAACTTTGCAGCTGCTTGCAAAACCCAATTTCGAAGAAGAAGAAGAAGAATCGAAGAATCCAAAAAAGGAGGAGAAGAAGAAGCAGAAGAAGAAGGAGAAGTTCACACTAGTTGTAAGCTTTGGCGATGGCTTTGTTGTTGTTGTTGTTTTAGCTAGCTCATCCATCATCAAGGGGATAGATAGACTCTAGAGAGCTAGCTCTGTGGGTGGAGAGGTTCAATGCGGAAGCTCAAGTGCTGGATTTGGTCTTGAGATTCAGGGTTGAATCTGTAGGAAACCCAGTTGATTTCTCGCTTGTGGTTCGGGGGTGACTGCTGCTGCTGCTGCTGCCACCGGTTGTTTTTGAAGGATATGAAGGTGGAAGGTTTTTGAGGCTTGATTCTTCTGTCTCAAGCTTCTTCTTCTTCTTCTTCAGAGAGTTGCTTCGCTACAGTAGATTCGACCTCCTGTGCAGTGTTCAAGGCACAGTTTCCTCTGCATGATGGAGGCGACAGGGGTGATGGGAAGACGAGTGGGTCCAGGAAAGACTCTTGAGCTTTGTTCGAGCATCCAGTGCAGCAAACCCAGGTGCGCGAGATTGCAGGCTCCAGCTGCTGCCTCTGCTGCAGCAATTCCCAAATCGACCGCGCTCATAAATCCGGCCGTTTGCAAAGAGATTTCACTCTGCAACTTCTCCATGAAGAAGAAGAAGAAGCAGCAGCTGCAGCAGAAGCAGAAAAAGAAGGACACTGGGGTGTGGACTGGACTCGGCTGGGGCAAGGGAGCAGCTGCTGAAGGGAGGAGATGGAGGAGGAGGATTCAAGCGCCTCGGAGTAAGTCTATTCTTTGCAGCTCGTCGGTCTCGGTTGCAGAGCTGAGTGGAGAAGACGGCGACAACATAGCTAACGTGATGTTCGAGCCAATGTTCGAGGCGAATCCGTCTGACATTTCCATCAAGAGAACGTCAAAGATCACAGTAGTGGGAGTTGGAAACGTGGGAATGGCATGCGCGCAAACGATTCTAACACAGGATCTGACAGACGAGCTCGCACTGGTAGACATTCTACCGGACAAGCTCCGCGGCGAGATGCTGGACCTACAACATGCGGCAGCGTTTCTGCCGAGAGCCAAGATAGTTGCGCACACGGATTACGCCATCACAGCCGAATCCGACATCTGCATCGTTACCGCGGGTGCACGACAAAGAGAAGGCGAGTCTCGCTTGACACTCGTGGAACGCAACGTTTCTTTCTTCAAGCAGATCATTCCGCAGCTCGCCAAGTACAGTCCCAACGCCATTCTGTTGATCATTTCCAACCCCGTCGATGCTTTGACTTACGTCTCGCGGCGGCTCTCAGGATTTCCGACGAATCGCGTGATTGGGTCTGGTACCAATCTGGATTCTTCCAGATTCCGTTGGATCCTGGCGGATCGTCTCGAAGTGAATGCGCAGAATGTTCACGGCTACATTGTGGGTGAACATGGGGATAGCTCTGTTCCTCTCTGGTCTAGTGTCAATGTCGCTGGTGTCCCCTTGCTGCAATTGCTGCAAAACAAGGGCATTCATTATGGCAAGCACACTCAGGAGCAGATTCACAGGTACCCAATGCACTTTGTTGTTTCCTCCTTGTTCTTGTTCTTGTTCTTCTCATCTCAATCAACATCATCATGGATTTCTTCTTCTCATCACTTCAAGAAAAAACATCAAGGGTTTCTTCTTCTTTTGCTTCTCTCACCTCCCAATGACATCATGGCTTTCTTGTTCTTCTTATTCTTACTTTGGAAAACATCAAGGGTTTCTTCTCAATATCCAGGGTTTCTTCTTCTTCTACTTCTTTGGGTTCCTTCTTGACATTGAGGGTTTTGTCTTCTTCTTCTTCTTCTTCTTCTCACCTCCAATTCGTCTCATTTTCAATACCTAAACATTATGGGTTTGTTCCTTAAGTCTATAAGCATAGTGGGTTGCTCCTAAAGTCTATAAACAGCATGGGTTTCTTTTTTCTTCTCACCTCCAATGACATTATGGCTTTCTTTTTCTCTCTTTCCATAAACATCATGGGTTTTCTTCTTCATACCTCCAATGACATCATGGGTTTCTTCTTTTTCTCACTTCAATGGCATTATGACTTTCTTCTTCTCACTTTCAATAAACATCCTGGGTTTTGTCTTCTCACTTCTACAGACATCATGGGTTTCTTCTCCTTCTCACCTCAATATATGTTTCATTTGTATGCAACTGCCTTTTTCCAATTGAAATGAAAAACTGAAATTTCAATTTGTGGGGGATCCATGTATGAAGAGTTCTGGATTCACATATGTTATTCCTCCAATGTTTTGCATCATGATTGCTTTCATTGGGAAGATATTGCATAATTTACAAGTTTAATTCTTGCTCATGTGTTGTTGTTGCTTTTGTTGCCTGAACTTGGGCTATCTAGGATGGTTGTGGACGGGGCTTATGAGGTGATAAAATTGAAGGGCTATACGTCATGGGCAATTGGGTACTCAGTAGCAAGCTTAGTAAAGAGCTTGTTACGCGATCAACGGCGTATCCATCCAGTATCAGTATGTGCCAAGGGGTTCTATGGAATAGAAGATGAAGTCTACTTGAGTCTTCCGGCAGAGCTAGGCCGTTCTGGTATAATTGGCATCCTCAACATTCCTCTCAGTAATGAAGAAACCCAAAGACTTCAACAATCAGCAAATGCACTTGCTCAAATCCAAAGGAAACTGGTCATCTGAAAATTTGTGTTTGGATGAGCATCTTGCCACTTCTAAGTGGTGACCAAATCTTTGCCAGAAGAACCCAACTGTTGTTTCCATATGGGCAAATAGCAAATGTCAAGTAAAACCTTCATTCTCTACCCGATTCTTCTTCATATTGTATCAAGCAAAAATTGCATTGCAGTAGTGTCAATAGCATCATAGATGAAGTTTACTTGGTTTTTTGGGGAGTGGAAAATCAGAATTTTTGCATATTGTCTCAACCTACTTGGTCATGGTGAGCACTTATCCAAAAAGCATAAGAGCTTCCTAAAGTGTTAATTAAACTCATAATTAAATTGTCTTGATGTACAATTGCATGTCTCTTTTGAGCACTGCTAACAAACATCATTACCGAGATTTCTTCCTGTTGCTTCTGGAAATAAACGCTGCTATCTGGAAATGCAAGATGCAGATTCTGTATAATAGTTTTCCCAAGATTGTGGGTGGATGTTTATATATACACTTATCTATGCACTACTCCTCAAAGAGCAGCTGATGAAGTCAGTGGGTAGTTGTGGGAGCTCATCATTGCTAAAATCTATAGGACTTGCTTGTGTGCCATTTCCTTTCATCTGGAAAGGCTTCTGTAACAATATCCACAATAGGAATAGAAATTAGGTCAAATGTCTTTTCAGTAGGAGAACATATGTTAGTTCAGTTGTGTGCCTTTTCACCAAATCTATCAAGGGACTTGAAACTCCCCTTGTACTTTTTTCTAAAGAAAAAGATCATTTTCTTTTTTCTTCATTAAAAAAACGCCATCTTACAGCTTGTATGCTAGACTAGTCTCTTTTTGAATTCTCTCTTTTGCTTCTTTGAATCGGCAATGCTTGTGAGAATTTGATGGTGTCCTTGTTGTTATGGAGGTGGTGGTGTGTGTGGAACCATGTACATGAACCTTTAAATAGTAGCTGCAATGGTAGTTTGCAACAACATTGGGTAACAAACCAATATGAAATAGAAGGTGACAAGAACATTCAGTCCAAAGTATGTTCGAAGATGCCATTTGTGCTTTAAGGGAGAATCTTGGTTCCACACAATCCCATATACTTGGAGTCCCAAGTATGACAAGTTGATTTCTACCAAGACAAAGGAGAATTTGCTCAACAAGTTGTAGCCCATACTTAAAGTCAATAGGATGGAATACAAGAGTCATGGGGTTATTAGCCAAAGAGGAGGTAGAAACAAAACAAGTAGTTGTGGTGATGGTGGTGGAAGAAAAATAGCAAGTGGGGCATAAGATTAAGATTAGACAGTAAAACATGAAGAGGCCAATCTAGAGATTCATCTTCACAATCTAAGAAGTTAGGTAGCACTTGTATGAAAAGAAACATGAGTGCCAATGACCTTAGGAAGCAAGGAGGAGGGAGGGGATCAACACATCATCGTAGTGATAGAAAAGCCTTGGAAAGACCATTTTTTCTTTATGTCCATGTATAAGACAATTTGGCATGATAAAATAATAAAATAATGATGTATGGATGTATAAATGGTTTGCAATTTGATATGGGAAAGAGTTAGGCACATGTACATTTGGTTGGATTTTGTCATGAGTAATTTACACTTTGATCCAAGAAAAGTTTTGGATTTGCAAAGTAGTGTTTCTTTTTGCATGTGGATGATGTCAAAGGAGCTTGTTGCAACAAACTTCTTAACGAGACAAGGATGTGCAAAGAAGAGTTTGCACTTTGACCAAACTTCTTCCCCTTGTTCTAAGTACAACCACTTGAGGATGGCAGATTACTTTCCTTGTATGACTTCAAGGCCAGGCTTGCAAATTCTTGGGCTTGTCCAAAAGGATGGGATGAATGGATTGATAGCAGGTTTATGGCATCATTTGGGTTGTGAACTCACAAAAATCAAGAAAATCCCAAATGCCTCCACTATTGCATTTGTGAAATTTATGATATATAATGTCATACCATGTCTATAACATGCCACATGGTTTTGGAACTATGCAAAAAGAAGCATGTATAACATGCAACCCATCAATTTTGCATATGTCAGTTTTGATCATTCAATGGAACAATCCAGCACAAGCTCAATACTTCCTGCATGTGTATGTATTTTGTCATGCACAATTGGGACAATGGCCAACTTTGTTGAACTTAAGAAACTCATACAAATGAAGCATGGTGGTATTTGGCATTCAATCTAACTATAAAAAAGTGCAATCACAACATTATGAGAGAGAGAGAGAGAGAGAGAGTCTCACAAAGTGTGAGACCCATCATCACCTTTTTCATCAAGAAACAACAGTGACAACGAGCTGCCATGACTACCCCCTTCTATTCTCAGCTCCTGATGGTCAGTGTAGACAGAAGTTTTGAATAACCTCAAGCTCAGCATTAAACAGACTCTATGCTGTGCAACTGGGACTACCCAACTAGTGAAGCTCTGCTCCAAATACAGCCCTTTGGGTTTCTGGAACAGAATTGACCTATAGACCTATTGGACTTGGAGCCATGAAATGAAATGGTCTGATCACCAAGCATCACAAATCACAGATAAGAAAACTCTGGACTACATCTGATCACTGAGCATGTCAACTATCAATCACTTGCGTTGAGAGTTTTGTTACCTTCTTCTTAACCAGCAATTTGTGTCTTTGTCTGTCTAACCACTATCGTCTTGCTCTGGTCATAAATGGACATCACACTTGATCATTCCAACTCTTCGATCTGTCGATGAAGCACAACCTGTTTCAGCAGTGTCTACAACAAGAGGCAATTTTAAAATCCTGTCTTTTTCCATCTTGACAGATTTCAACATCCTGTGAACATCCACCAACAGGAACGACCTCTCAGAACTGAATTGAGAAAGATCATTCTGAAATTATGCTCTCTGATGCAAAAATGCTCCACAACCTGAAACAGAACCCACACAAAAGTTCCCTTATAAAGCAAGCATTTCAAACAAAAACACCTTTGAGCTTTTACTTCTTTATAGGAGCAACAAAGTATTACAGCATACTCTTGTTCCTCCTTCCAGCTGGGTCTTGTGTGTGAGGGCTGGGAATGACAAAGAGTTACAGATTGGGAAAACCTCTTCCAGAACCCGTCACCATATGAAGTGCATGCATGCACGAATTCCTCAATTCCACTGGTGTGAAATCCCTCCCTGAATCCACTGCTGTGAAATCCCTGAATCTACTGATATGAAATTCTAGAATCCACTGATGTCAAATCCCTGAATCTACCAATATGAATCCTGGATAGATGATGATGCATTTGAAGAGAAAAAGAAAATTGAACGAGAAAAAGAAGAAAAACAGAAGAAGAAGAAGAAGCTCCATATCCTGTATGCATCATTCTATAGCTCAAAAGCTTCAACCCAATTCTTCAAGAGCAATCTGTCCCCCTCCTCCCTCCTTGCCTCCTTTCTTCCTTCCCCTCCTTGATGCAAAACCACACATGAAGCTGCTGCTGCAATTGGTGACTGAAATGCACATACAACATCTTGTTGCAAACAAAACAAAGCAAGCAATCCAGCAATTGCAGAAGCAAACAGACCAAATTGAAGAAGCAAGCAAGAAAGCATCCACCTGGATCCATCATCGGCACACAGATAGTATATGACGGGTGTGTAGGGTTTAGGCATGTTGATGAAGCAGGAGACGGGGAGAGAAGAGAGAGACACAAACCAGAGTATGCGTGCATTGGCTTGAGCATGATTGGGGGCGGTTGACGAAAAGTGTGTAGCAAGCAGTTGCGCGGCAATGATCATCGTCGCAAAAAAGCAAACCCCACGAAGACACTCACGCACGCACGCACGCACGCACGACGAAGAAGATCCAGGCACCTGTTGTGAGGACGCACGCCACATGCACGATTGCTGCGACTGCTGCTGCTCGCAACATCCTTTTCCTCGATCTGTGTCCAAACCCTAATCTCGTCCTCTCTGTCTCTCTGTGGGGATCCCTGGGTGCTTCCGGTGTTGGATCCATACAGAAGCGACCTCTTCTTGGGAATTTGATGCGAATTCGACAACACCCATCTTGCAGAAAGTTCAGATGGGGATGCGCACGGGAGGCAAGAAGAATTCAGCAGCAGATGTAGAAGAAGAGGACTCGCATGGGTGTGAGTGGTACCGCAGATCATGAAACCCCACACTTTACTTCCCTTGCAAGCTCGCTCGTTCCATTGCTCCCGGCACTTTTTCTACCAACTCAAAGCTCGCAGCAATAGCAGCAAAGTCTTCCCGTCCCACTTGTTTGCCAAAGAAAGAATTGTGCTTGCTTGCTTGCGGGAGGGAGGGAGGGAGTTTGTTCTGGAGTCTGTGTTCGGAGGCTTTGGAGAATTGGTGCTGCAGGAGAAGAAGAAGAAGCTGCTTTTGAGGTCGGGAAGAAATGTGGGTCTTCTATGCACTGGCAGGACCCATAGCGCTAGGAATGGTAGTGGCGACTTTGCAGTACTTCGCTGCATCCACTGTGCCACTCCATGTGCGATGGATTGTGGGCTATGCCTGGTTCTGCACCATCTCCATCATCATCCTTGTTCCTGCTGACATTTGGACTGTAAGAAAAAACACTCATCACCATCACCATTATCCCCTTCTCCTCTGCCGCCCCCATCCCTTTCTGCAATTCCCTTCTCTGCCACCCCCCATCTCTCTCTGCAATTCCCTTCTCCGCTACCCCCTGTCTCTCTGCAATTTCCCTTTTCTGCTGTCCCCATCTCTCTCTGCAATTCCCTTCTCTGTCGTCCCCATATCTCTGCAATTCCCTTCTCTGACGCCCCCCCATCTCTCTGTGGAATTCCCTTCTCTGCTGCCCACATCTGTTTTTGCAATTGCCTTCTCTGCTGCCCCCCATCTCTGTCTCTGTCTCTGTGCCCTCACTCCTTGTTGTGGAGATTTTTTCATTTTGCAAATCTTGTAGATGGTATTGTCTATGCTTTTGTGGAGAATTCCTGTCTCTAGAATCTCAACCATATGGATCTGCTTGCTTGCTTGCTTGCTGAACATCCAAAGAAAAACCTTGGTGGGGTGCTGTGGATGCATGCAGACTGTATCCCCAGAGAATGGAAACTCAAAAACCATTGGAATTTTGTGGAGCTGGTCATATTGGAGCACTTTCATTCTCACTTGGTATGTGTCTGGCATGGTGTCTTCTCTCTTCTGGTTATTTCTTCTCATGGTTCATAACACTCACAAACCATGCATTTGAAGTTGGATGCATTGGATTCTGTCTGTAGGTCTTTTGCATCTTATGTTTGTCTTTGAACTATTCCATAATGGATTTCATCATTTCTCAAGGATTCAAACAGTTGGTATTTTATTTATTTTTGGGTGTGGTGTGAATAGAAGGTTGTGATATCATGAGAAGCCTGATTGATTATTATGATATATGAGCATCGCAGGTTTCTTGTTCCCTTACTGCAAGGCTATGAGGATGCCGGAGACTTCACTGTTGCAAACCGGCTCAAGACAAGTGCTCAGGGAAACCTCATGTTGTATGGTGCAGTGGGTGCTGTGTCCATGATTGGTGTCTTCATTATGGTCTTCATGGGCACCTTGCATTGGTAAACCAATGCACTCTGCCACCCCCACTATTTATTTCCTCTTCACCCAATATCTGGCTGAATGTTTCTTGCCCCATGAAAACATTGTTTGCACATTTATGAGTGAAGATTGCAGCTGCAGTAGTCAAGTTGCAATAGGACCTGAGACAAAAAGGATTAGAATATGGTTGCAAAGCCTGCTTTTGCAGCTGCTGCTCAATTTCCAGTAGCTTGAAAGAGTGGATGTCTGGGGTTGGGGGGCTGGTGCTGCAGGAATAAGGTTCTGGGTGTAGCCATAGCCTGCTCCAACACATTTGGGCTTGTCACAGGCGCATTCCTGCTTGGTTTTGGATTGGTTGAAATCCCACGTAGTATGTGGCGCAATGCGGATCTGCAGTACCGCCAAAAAGTCCTGTCACACAAGATTGCCAAGGCAGCTGTAAAATTGGATGATGCCCACCAGGAGCTTTCCACAGCCATTGTGGTGCATACACACACACACACTCTCTCTCTCTTGTTGCAGTAATGTTATATCCTCGCCCCTATGTTTTGTATTCAACTTTTTTGGTACATAAGTTTGGTGTGGTTTGTTCTTCTGTTCAGACCTAATTTGGCATGTTTGCTGCACACTCTGTTATGGCAGATTGCACAAGCAACTTCCAACCAAATGGCAAGGCATGACTCCTTGCGACCCTGCATGGATGTGATTGATGAAATCATGACAGAAATGGTATGTATGCTGCGCTCTTACAACAACTTTTATGATACTGGTTTTTGGGTACCAGCCAGGTGCTGTCACCACCTTGGGGCATTCACTGAGTAGGAAATAGCTAAAACACCAAAATTAGTAGCTCGTCATCATCTGTGGCAACTGGGTTTTTTCCCATAGTTCTTCAACAGTGGGTCCAACATGGGTGTGATCCTTTCTGCATTTTACTTGTTAGATTGTGCTGTGGATGTTGTTGTAAGTCCTGTAATCCTCAAACTATGTGAAACTGTAGAAATCTGAGATTGGTCTTGTGAACTAGTCAAAATCTGGGTTGGTGTGCAGAGTTTGTATTTTTTCTGTGGGACTTTGAACCAATGACAACTCAATGGATTGCTGTAGGTTAGGGAGGATCCAATGTTCAAACCATCAGGTGGAAGAATGGGAGAAAGTGATATGGATTATGACACTGATGAGAAGTCCATGGCTGCTCTCAAGCGGCGCCTTCTTAAAGCACAGAGTGCATATTATCGCTATAAAAGGTATTCCTTCATTCATTCATTCCTCATGTGGGTAAAATACCTCCTCAGGTTCAAGTCTCCTTCAACTTTTTTGCTTTACACCAATCGCCTCATTTGTTTACTTTTTCTTTTTCACCATCTTTTTGTTTGCAGTTGAAAAATAGTGTGAGTGATGAATGACAGTCTCTGTGGTTGGCAGTGACTATTCTGGGTATGTGTGGGAAGCACTGGAGCTGGAAGAAACGGTCAAGAACCTGGAACGGGGAACCACTGCTTCTGACTGGTAATGGTTGTCATCATGGATCCTTTATTATTGAATAGCACGTATTGGTAATGGTCTGAAAGTGATTCCTGCACACATTTCTGCTGTTTATGGTTTATTTCTGTGGGAATTGTATGTAGGTGTTTCGCTTCAAGCATTCAGCCAGTTCGAACAGGCTCTTTTGCAACTATTCTAAGTAAAGTTGGTAAGTCTCTCAAACAACCAAGGACCACCCTGCGTCTATCTTCTTCATTACAATCAAAATACTGATTCATTGTGAGAGAGATCCAAACCTAGCTGTACTTTGTGTTTCAGGTATACACTGCAAATGGGTTGCAGGAACTTTTTGTCCATCATTGCTTGCTTTTGTTCCTTGGTTTTGCTTTTTGATCCAGACCCACAAATTCTGGAAGAATCTAATTTGTGGGTGGGTGGTGGTGGTGGTGGGTATAGAATATGTGTGGCGCTGCATCTTGAGGCAACATTTGGTCAAAGTGTTGGCTGCCACCTTAGGCATCATGTCGGTGGCAATTGTCATGGCAGAGGCCACCCTATTGTTTGAAGCTGACTTGTCCCTGTTTTCCGTCATCCTCAGGATGGTTGATCAAGAGGTGCTTTTGCAGGTGGGTAATTTGTGCCTGGGTACTAACTGAGTTGAGGAGCTTGGAATCTTTCTACTTCTTGTGAGTTCTTTATTCTCTCTGTCATGCATGGAGGGTTGTACAACTAGCTTTGTCTCTGGCACTTATGCACCTGATTTTACAGATCAAAGGGAGAAGACTATTTTTTTTGGGTGGAACTGTGTGTCTGACAGTTCTTAGTCTTGTAGGATATGGTCTCTATGAGTTCCTTTCTGTGTCCAATAGTTCTGAAATTTTCTTGCTTTTGTATGTGTTGGAGGTTATGATAATAAAAGCTGCTGTGGGTGATCATTAATGCAGGTTGTGGCATTTGTACCTTTAGCATACATGTGTGTCTGCACATATTTCTCACTTATTCGGCTTGGGATGATGACCATCTATTACCTGGCACCCAAGCATACAAGCTCTGTGAGCCTCCTGATGCTCTGCTCGTAAGCTACTCTTTCCAGTGCAGCAATTATATCTTGATTGATATATATATATATATATAAGATCAGAAAGTTGGAGAGATAGAGAGAGAGAGAGAGTGGGAAAGGCAAAAGCCTGTTGTTGTATGGGTGGAGCTGAAAAGTCTATCTATATGCAGACCCTGGTTTTTAAGTATAGCAAGGTGTGGGCCCATCAGAGGGCATTGCAGATTGAATGCTGGGGTGCCATGATTTGCTTCTGTAGCAGAAAATCCTGTCTTGTATAGTGTGCTCTATACATGTGAAAAATGCTGTTTTTTTCTTTTTTATTTGGGTTTGTTACGATGTTGTTTTTTTGCTTGGAATTAGATGCGGAGGTGGTGGCAGATATTTGTCAGTTACAGTTGAAACTGTGATTTCTTTATAAGAGCTGATTTGCTTCACTGGATACAGGATGGTTGCCCGTTATGCAGCACCTTTGTGTTACAACTTTCTTTATCTCATTCGGCTGCGCACACGAGATGGAAAACCCAGCCTGACTGTTTTTGAGACGGTATATTTGCTGCCCTCACCCCTTCATTGCCACGATCTTGCTCTTACTGGTTTTTTGGTACTGTGACCAAGTATGTGTCTCTTGAGGAACACCAAAATTGTTTGTTTTCAGATAATAGATAGATTGTGCTTGAGGTTTTGAAATGCACTCCTGGATGAAGTACTTTGAGCCTAGACATTTGGCCTCTTCAGAGCAGAAGTGTTGGTCCTACAGAAAGCAGTATTGATTTTTTTTTGTTGAGATTTTGTCTCCTGGTGATTGCAAATGCTACAAAGCAACTTTTTTTTGGAAAAAATGGGCCCATGTCGCCACATTACAATGAAAAATGGGCCCATGTCACCATGTTTAGACAATAGGTTCTAGCATGTTGCCAACATGTAGCAGGATTCCAAAACTTTTCTACTTGCCCCTCTAACCTGTAGCCAAATTTGGCTAAGCCCTCTTTTGCACGGTCACCAACCCACCTACCTCATGGATTTGAAAAACAAATCACTCAACAGCAGAGGGCACCTTCATGTAACTTCCATGTGTACTTTCTTTCTGCAGAAGATGGGCACAATGACAGCCTCGCATAATGGCATAGACTCTCAAAATGACACAGTCCTGGAGCAAGTAAGTTTTTGACACCCTGGGAATTTTTCCTATTGAATACATGCATTTCCGTTGGTCTTGTGGTGACCTTCACCAGCATAATCCCACTGACATTCTTCCTTTTGGAGGACTCGTGTGACATATCTGGTGTGTAGCTGAGAGCATGTGCAAGTAGTTCCACTAAGCAGCTCTTGTAGTGGCAGAAAGTTACACTCACCAGAATCTGGCATATCACATTTAGCATGGATAGCAGAGGTGCCATCTTTGCTTACCTTCCATGAATTTTGTTTTTCCCTTTTTTTTGGTCATATGTGCAGAGGATGGGTGCAATGACAGATACTTTCAATAGGATATACCCACTCTTCATGGTCATCTACACTGGCCTACTGGCCAGCAATGTGCTTGATCGAGTGATGGGTGTGTTTGGAAGCTGGCGGAGGTTCCGGAACCATGATGTTGAAGATGCGCAAGGCTTTGATCAATCAGGCCTTATCATTCTGCGGAAAGGTGTGTGTAATTATGCTTGGTTTTTGTTGTGGGTGCATGCATATATTCAAGAGACTATTCACACAGTAAAACTTTAGTGCTGTGCAGAGTATACTTGTTTGCTGTGAATGCAATCTGCAACCTCATTGCATTCTTTGACATAGTCATGCGCTATGTTCTCTGCTTTGGTTTTTCACTCTCTATTTTGCCCCATGAGTTTGGATATTTCGAGACTGCAAGTCCTGGATTCAAAAGACTTGCAGGTCATATAATACATATTTTACCCAAGCGGTGTCTTTCTGGTAACTGTAGCATTTGCCAGAAGCCAAATTATGGTTGACATACATGTGGTGGCAATTGGGTGGTGGATGGATGCTCAGAGCGGTCATGGTTAGAGCAAGGTAACACAGTAGGAGAGAATGTTGTACCCTTGGCTCGGAATTTTGGCAGTGCAGAGTTGGACCTGGAGTCCAACACTAGCCTGATCAAGGTGAAATTTTCCCTTTCTTCATTTCAAAGTTCAGAACTGACAGTGGTTGTGAATAATCAGGATAATCATTTTGACAAAAGTGTGGGGTAAACATTGTTGAAGTAGTCTCTGGATGGCGGATTGTTGTCAGGTAGAAAATGAATGTGATATGCACAGGTTGCAGATACCTGAAAATGCATCTACTTTTAGATACCAGCCAAACCCCTGGCACAGAGAGTCTTGTAAGCTTTGTATCTATCAGTAGATTTGATTTGATAGCTGCCCAAAATCCGTTCTTCCATCTTCTGTTGAAATGTGTGGTTCTTTGAATTTTTAAAGAACTGTTGGTTCTGGTTCTTCAAATATTCCAGAATCACAGAACCGCTGGTTCAGGTTATTGCAAAAACTGTAAAAGAACTAACAAAGAACCAGTGGTTCTCTGGCTGGTTCATTGACTTTTTCATTTTTTTTGAGAGCTGCAGCTATGTAGCAAAGTCAGTTCTTTGAATATTTTGAGATATGGCAGGTAAGTGGGTATATACTCAGGTTGATAACTCGCAGCTATCTGTCCATAATTCTAAGAACTGCCCACACTAATAAATATGTGTGTTTTGCCTTGCAGAAATCTTTGCCTGCAAAACTGGTCCAGAACAGTTCAAGGATTAGCAGTTCAACAAGTGTGCCACCATCTCTTGGTGTTGTTGGAACCCGTAATCAAGTATCCAGCTCAGAGGGAAGGGTGTCAAGCAGGGACACCTTTGCTTCAAAGTATGCCAATTTGCGGTCAGAGCACTCCAAACAAGCTGCTGGGAAGAAGATGTCTCAGGGTGGTGAAATGTTGTCCTCCTCATCTGCCAAGCCTTCTACTTTGATTGACCTGCATGCAGCTCCAAGCAATCCCACCTTGCAACGAGTTCCCACAGACACATCGTCATCCACATTGTTCTCTTTGAGATGGGACAGCATGAAGTCGGGTTTCCAAAATTTCGGGACACGATTTGCTCCTTTGAGACAAGAGAAGGTCAATAGTAGTAGTAGTAGCACAAGTGTGCTGCCATCTTCGTCCTCTCAAACTCTCGACAGCATCTTCCAAGGTTTGCAAGCTCGAAGAGATCCAAATAATGATGACGATGATGGCCTTGATTTGCATTTGTTAGGGTAGAGGAGGTTGCAAAATTGGAAACACTACTACCCCATTCTTGTACTTAGCATTCACTGCCCAATTCGTGGTCAACAATTCTTTCTAGATCTGACATTTAGGTTATACAGAAAAGAACATACCAAAGACAAATACTTTTGAACGCCTCTTCCAGTTGGTAAGCTTTGTGGACTACCTGGGCAGCCACAGCTGAGATGATTTTGCTTAAATACCAATGCAACAAAGCAGAAGGGGTGAAGATGAGAGGCACAGAAATGCAGAGAGGCACTGCAAGCTCTGTGCCTCAGAAGAGGCCACTCAGTGCAATCTTTTCTGGTGCAAATGTCACTCTGTATGCCAGAGATTTTCTCTCCATTGAAAAGAGAAATCAAGCAGTGTATGACAGCCACTTATCTATTTGCAAGCAATTTGCCAATGGCACCAGGAAGTCCTACTGCAATTGTCATGTGTCAACAGAAAAATGTGGATTGAGTTGCAGCATGTATGGGGTGTCAGCTCTGTAATCTGGATGGTGTTGCATCAACAAGCAGACAACAACCTGTTGCATTGAGCTCCCTCTGCTTCCTTCCAGTTGGTGAAACACCTCTTGTTCTTCTTCCCCCTTGCAGCAGCAGTGGAATGCACAATGGACTTGGAACTTGAGTTTATCTCAAATCTTTGGGAATGTTATGTGCAGAAAAATTTGGCAAGCATTTCTGATCCCTTTCCTGAGTTGTTGCTGTGCTTCACCCACCTTTGAATGATTTTCTTATTGCTGTTGTGGAGAAGTGGGTTTTGTTGAATTCAAAATTCCATTCCTGAGTTGTCACTGTGCTTGACCCACCTTTGAATGAGTTTCTTATTGCTGTTCTGGAGAAGTAGGTTTTGTTGAAATAATAACCAACTGTTGTAAGGATCCTGACAACCTGATTAGCTATTAGGTGAATTTTTGAAATCAATCACCACATTGTCACTTAATGAAGTAGTGTGCTTGAAACTCCTAGTCCATAATGAACTATGGAGAAGCTCAAGCTTATTCATACATCTATTCAAACCTCGTGTATACATCACATCCCCCTTTTTACCAATGATGAAGCTCAAACATGGCTTTCTGACTTCTCTCTCTTTTGAATTAGCTCTATGTCTACAGACTCTTGTGCTGAATATAAAAGAACTTGAAACCTATACTGGGAAACACTGAAGGAAAACAAGAACTTACATTTTGACCACATGAATGGAGAGGGAGAGAAGTACTGGATCGCCTTAGAACCTGTTACAATAGCTCAACATTTTTCTCTGTGTCAAATATCAAGATTGGATCCTATGGCAACATTGCCCTTCGACAGCAGACATAGATATGTACCATCCAACTTAGACAATAGCATTTTGTAACAGGGTATATCCTTTTGCATCTGTGGGCAAGAACTATAAAAATAATTTTTGAAAAAAAATTGTGTTTTCCTTTTTTTAATATTTGTGTTTCTTTTTCATCAGATCACCCAACCAATTGCCCACATTCTGTGGAACCAGAGCCCTAACTGCTCATGAGCTTTCATTACACATGAATTCTCAATACTACCAATATACATTACTTGAATGAAGAATGTGCACCTGGGAGGGTGTCAGCCCTCCAACAGACTCCTAGAAGATCTTCAATATTGTGTGACTACAATGCCGGCTTGCTGAACCTGATTACAATGAATCGATAATGATAAACTGTCAGATGTCATAGATCAGAAAGTCACTTGCTCTCGTGTTTGAGGGCAATAATGGTTTAGGGTTTAGGGTACTTGTATCAGACATGGACTAATTTGAGCAAATAGCCTAGGGCTGATAGCAGTGTCCAATCATGGATGCCAAAAGGAGGAGCTAAATGAATAGCACTTAAGGGTAGGATGATGAGCACAAGATATACTGTTCAGCACCAAGCAAATAAAGCTTGTCATCACATGTTTCTAGGGAAAAACTTCCAGACCCTGCATTTCCGGGTTCTCCAAAGCAAGAATTTCAAATTAATATCTACAACACTGGTTGGAAATGTCACCACCTGTTAGCTAAAATTTGTTTGATCTTGCTTCCGTTTTGGGCGTCTAACCTTTCCACTGGAGACCCTGCTTCCAGCACCATGTTTCATTCCAGTTCCACCAGCAGGAGCAGGAGGTGGTGGTGCAGCTCGTCGTACAGGACGCCTAGGCCATGGTGTGCTCTTTGCAGGTACAATAATTTCCAAGCTTTCATCCAATATCCATCTGCCAATGAAGGCTCTAGGTTAGTGAGGTTTGCCAACATTGTTCATACACACTGGTATTGCTTGTTGGCCTAGGGACAGTAATGGGTTCCTAGGCCATGGATACCTCAGAGACAAGAACTTGACTGTGGTGAAGGTGCAGATTTGGTTACCCTTCATGTGACCTTGTGAGCATTCTAACAGACAAATCAAGCAACATACTCAATGCACATTCTTCTTCATTGTTAACTACCTCATAACATCATGTTATATCTAGCATCTGAAGGACACGTAAACATACAAGGAAAGCAAAATCATCAAGGGCCATAACAACTAGACACTAAGGTAAAAACTAACTCCATTGGCAAGACCTAGAGCTTCTTTAACAGTGGAAAAATTTACTTGAAGAAACTATTGTGGAAAAGGAAGGGTGAATAGAAACTAACTTGTTGGGGTGCTTGCTATCAGCACGAGCCTCTGCACGTAGCCACCAAAGAAGCACTTTGCGGCCACAATCCCCTAGAGCCTTAACCCACTGATCACTTCTTACAATAGCTTTGATGTCAGGGGTACTGCCATCTTCAGGGCTAGCCCACTCATCCCAGCTTCTAATCCACTCAGGTTGATTGCCCTCTGTTTTCCAAACTGCCCTTGCATTCAGCACAAAATTGGCCCACTCTAACCTTCTGTTTTGAGCTGCCCTCATACCTTTATGTACTTCGCCTTCTAATGGTAAAGGGTCAAATATGTGCCAGCCAACGAGATTGCCATTAGAATCACACGAAGGTCCCTGAACTTGTGGTGCAAACCTGGGTGCGGCACCTGCCTGACGAGCAGCCAATAGAATATGATTTCCTCTGGCTTCCACTCTCCCATCATGGACATGAACAATCCCTGACTGGGGAGACTCTTCAAATCCAGCAAATCCAAGCAACCCAACTGAAACAGCTCCCACCCAATCCACTTTCTGAGCCTCAGTGAAAAATTCCAGACTGTGGATATTGCTTTCATCAGCGAAGACAACAACGCCCTCCAGTTTTTCCTTCTGCACATATCTGGATCAGAAAGGAAATCAGGATACATCAGGAAATTAAGTAACACATGCATCATAGTTTGAGATCTCCTTTGACATGTGACACAGAATTCCAAATTTCCTACAAAATGAAACACAGGAAATCCAAACCTGGATAGAAGATCTATGTATCACCAGGGACAAATGGACTTGATAAGACCTGTGTTTGTAGAAAATAACTTATGTGCTGACAGGCTCCTAAACTGTACCTCAAGCCTTCAACTCGCATTTGTGCCTCCAGCTTGCTTCGCTCATTGAGTCCTGCTGGCATTGGAATATCAAATCCCAAATGCAATAACCTGTGCACATGTGCAATTGAGAGAAAGTGTGCAGTCTCATTGGTCACACCCCCAGCTTCCATCACAATCCATGTCACAGGGACTGGTATGACAGACAAAGTGTGTAAAAGACCTGCACAGTCATGGGTCCCAGCAGTACTCCCACATTTTCAGTACAAACAGATTTGAAGTGTTCACTAGCTTTGTGGAATCTTCATCACAGACATTGTGCAAAAATATGAAACAATAGTTGCTGCAACCAAGACTACCACAATCTGTTGCACAGAAGTTACTCCATATCAAAATCCCTTTGCTCCCTCACTCTGGAAAGTGGCGGTCATGAAAAGCACCTGTTAAATGCACAGCCTGGAAGGTGCGCACAAATGTGGTTGTAATCGCAATGATGGGTTTGCTCTCTTTGCTTCCATAGAGCTGCTCCTGCTCCAGCTGTACTCTTTTGATCAAATGATGAGCATGCAAGACTTCAAAGGGGTCTGGGTGTGGCCATGGCCTTATCAAAATTACATGCCTTCCCACATCTACCCGTACACCACCACTACTATGGACAATGGTCCCATTATACGCAAGTCTTGAACCTTTTGAACCATTTGCAAACTCTCGACGAAGTTGAAGGTCAAACTGACTCTCAGTCCCAGTGCTTGCTGATGAGTCTGTCCTAGATGAAATCCTAGTAAAAGAATCTTCTGGGTTCTGGAAACTGGCTTTTAAGAAACTAGATTCTGTGGTGAGGCGGAAGCCGAGAATAAGACTGCTGATGCAAAACATGCACTGTATGAAAGCCCGGAAATGGGAGACTGGCATCAAACGGAAGGAGGTGTCTGATGCCTGTTCAGAATTGAAACCACTTCGATTCTTACTCCGCATCCGGGCAAGACGATGGGAAGAACCAGTGACCTTCTTCATCCTGAACCCCTTTACAGTCAGATACTTGCTGCCTCTCCATCAGCTGCTGCTGCCACATTCTTCAAGACTTGCATTGTACAGGATTTTGATCAAACTTGATTCCTCTGCAAAGACTACAAAAGGTCACAAATACTGCTGAAGCATTGTCTACCATAACCACTCACTTCAGCAGCTGGGAAGGATCTCTGCTCCATAAGTTCAGAGCCAGCAATGCCTTTCAGCAACTCACTTAACCCTAAAATCTCCATGGTTCTTTCTGACAACCAAGCAGAAAAAAAAATGAGCTCAACAATTGCAGCTTTGAATGAGCACGCAAATTCATCCAGACACCAAGATAATTCTTCATGTTAGAAGCAAAGCTTTCATGCAAGGAGGAGGATCATTGATGAACAAGATTTTTGTGTTTCAAGTGATGTATATCATTGACAAAAGAGAAATTTCTCACAAGAATTGTAGATCAAAAGAAGGTTTGTAAAAACCTAGAGAGTGAGGATGTTGCTTCTTGATGGTTGGCAGAAGAAAGGCGATATGGGACAGCAATGCCGGCGCATTCATTATTATTATTCCACATTCCTTCAGATGCACAAAACTTTGCCAAAAGTCTGCACTTGCCACTTCGCTCGCAGACAAGTCCATAGTCCAGCTGAAATCAGCAGCAGAGGCTCAAAGGCCTCAAAATGCTCGTCCTGATCCCAAAGACAAAACCAAACCGAAGTTGTTGAACAAGCGGACAAAGAAATTTCTCTAGGGTTCAAAAACAGGCAAGGATTGAGCTTTCCTCATGCTTCAAAAAAGAAAACCCAACTAAAAAAAACCGCCACTCTGCTGCTGCAGCATCTGCTTCTTCTTCCTCCCCGCAAAAACTCTCTTGGCTCGCCTTCCCTCACATTGTAGAAGAAAATCAGGGTTTGGGGGTTTAATCAAAGAGCTTAATTCATACCTTGGCAAATTAAAAATAAAAATAAACATCGTATTCATAACTTCCCGCGCAACTTCAGCTTGCAATACAACGCCTTTGACGACCGAACTGGATGCGAGAGAATCTCCACCAGAAACCCCGCTCGCTGCGAAGAAAGACCAAAACCAAAACAAAACAAAACAAAACGAAGCCACGCGGTCTTCAGTTCTGCGCGAGGATTAGGGTTTCGCGGAAATGAAGGGAGTTCTCCATACAAAAAAAACGCTGAAAATTTAAGAACAATTCTGCAATTTATCTGGACAATTCTGCAGTTTACCTGGACAATTCTGTCATATATGTGGCAGCTAGGCATGTAAGGGTAAGTTTCCATGATCTCCCACTACCCATTATACATACTATCCCACTCAAATAGTTGGAGTAAAAATTCATGTAAAATGTTGAAACATTGGCCCACTAGGCTGTTCTAGAGAATTTTCCCATGGATGCCCACCCACCCACCCACCCACCCACCCACCCTTTCCCACCAAATGTCAGTCACCTTACTTCAAAAACCAGTTGTACAGGTGCAAAATATTCCGACTTGGTTTGGCCGCATTAGAGCATCTCCAGTGGTGTTCAGTATGTAACTCTGCAGAAATGTTTTTCACATCCAAGTTTAGTTATTTACTTTCTTGAAACCCCCCCCACTCATGAAACTGAAATTAGAATAGCAAATCGGTGGGGGAACTACCAGGTAATAAATAGCAAACCACCTGGAACAATCATTACATTGGGCCAATCAGAAACACTGAACAGCAGCAGTCAGATCATATCTACTAGTGTGGCCTGTGCTGCTGGCCCAAGTGTGAGCTTGTTTTAATTAATGCAGGGTGGACACAACATATGACATCATTTTGCAAGGTATATGCATATCTCATTTTTTAAGAATCAAATATGAAAAAAAAAGCATTTATTTTAAATTGAATATTAAACTTGCAAGTGTGAACCCATTACAAAATAACATGAACTCAACCTATCAACATCATCCCACATCCTAAGTCCAAATCTCACAACATAAATTCCATTAAATCTGAATCGTCAAGATCTTTCCAACAATACCAAAGGCACATCACAATTCCTTCTACTTGAATTGAATGGTAGACGTTCAAGTGATACCATGTCCTCAAGAGTGATTGTTTCTTCAATTTTTTCATGTTGCAGCATTGACTAGGATCTCAAGAAAGATTTAGCATTAAATAGCAACAGGACAGGCAAGGGAGTAGATTTTTTTTGTATTCCTGCTTTTATTTGGTGACCCACATGAGGAGGGCTTCTAAATCTGGCAAAACCAGCTCAAAACATCTACTTTTTGGACCATTCTTTTTCAAAATTTCAAAGAATCTACGACAGAATATTCCTTTAAATTTATTATTATTTTTCATTTTGACGAAATTTCGCCCCAAAAAAACTCTGGACTCAACTGATTTTTTCTTCCAAAACCTGATTTTTTGAAATTTATTTGAATTTTCAGCAACAGAAATCACTTCAAAATCAATATCTCCCACATTCTGAATCCAAATCCTACCATTAAATCCTACTAATCAAGATCTTTTGAACAACACAAAAGGCACATTCCAATTCCTCCCAAATTTTCAGCTATGATTTAATTTAATTTTCAGTGTAAAAATCATTCAATATTCAAGAACTTTTGCACCGCAAGTCCAAACATCATGGAACCAAAGCCCATGCACCTCTCCTGAATCACTGCTTTCCAAAGACACCAAGAACACAATCTGAAGCATATATCCAGGTTCTGTGGATCTCATAACTACAAAACAAAATAAAACAAACTACCTTCCTTCACAGATAGATTACATTCTTTTCTGCAGGTCAACAAAGTTACTTCACCAACAAAGTTACCAGCCACCACAAATTGTGTAATTGTGCTGAGCCAAAACCACTTTCCCGAGCCAAACCGGCATGTTTTGACTTTTTTTCATCCAATTTTAATGTGTAGGATCACACATTGAGCACTACTGGAGATGCTCTTACCTCAGTACACTTGCAACTGCCAGGTGTGGGTTCTTTCAAAGTGTGTTGAGAAATATCCACTGATGTGAACGTGGAATTCATTTTGTGTTCATTTGACCAAATTAATTGCTGTTGAATGCCTACGCAGTTGGTGAGCCAAAGACATGGAAGCTATAAACGGTGGGTAGGTAGGTACCTAAAGGCTCTCCATTTAGGGCATTATATGGTGTGGGCCACTTAGGAAAAAAAATCATTATGAAGAGAATTCTTTTTGAAGTGCTAGAAATTGTGTTCTCTTAAGTTATTGAAAGACCTTCAAGCACTTTTATTAATTTGTTCATGGGGTGTGTGCCCTTCAAAGTGTTTTCTTTCCTCCCCGAATGAGCCGCATTCATCGGCCCCTCACTAGGCAATTGAACATTGGACAACCCATTAGAAGCACTCCTTTGGACCCCCACACTCACCCAAAGGGGAGTGATCTTAGAGTTGGATGAAAAGCTCTGAAATGCTCATTGTAAATATGTGTTTTACTCATTTATATTCTCTCATTGATCCATTATTAATTTCCAACACGTTCAGCAACCCCCTCCCTTTACACTTTATATACATGGAAATTGAATTGTGACCAAATAATATGAGATAATATGGAGAACATCTTGAGATTTTTTTGGGAATTTCATGGGAACAAAGAAAAAACAAAAAATCCCCCCACCTCCTCACCCCTCCCTCCTCCCCACCCTCCAAACAAAACCCAAAAGAAGCTAACTAATTTCCCCCAACTTCATGTTGAACCTTTTTATTGGTTGTATACAATTTTTATTTCCAAAATTGCTTGTCACCAAATTTCAACTTAGGCTAATACGGTAGCACCCCCATTATAATTCAGGGGTACTTTCTACCAAGGTGCCTACCATATATATACCTTTTCAGGTTTGGTAATAATTAAATTATTTGTTTGAAATGTCAAAATTTAAGGAAATTACAAAGGAGGGTAAATAGAAAAATTGGCGGAAACCGAGGAGTTGAATTTTGCTTTATGGCAATCCACGATTGCAAAGTAGGTTTCCAACAATAGACAAAATTTATCTATCTTATGATTTGGTGGAACATTATTATGTTTGTACATTTTTGCAAAAAGAAATAAAAAATGTTATAAAAGGTTTCATTATGTTAGAGGTTCAAAGAACTAGCCAAAGATAGTCCCTATGTTTAGGGCCATTTTTGATAACTTATTTTATAAATCCAAAGCAAATTTTGACACCACAATGCCATAAGCTGAAAAGGTATTATGGTATTTGTTACCTATATTAATTGACGAGTTACTTCCCTAGTTTCTTCTTCTTCTTTAATATTACTAATGTATTTTGTGTTGTTGGTTGGTGTGAATTGGTTACCTAAGTTATTTTTCCTTTCAAAACCATTTTTTGTAATTTAATTAAATTTCCAATGACAAAAATTACTCAAAACTCAATATTTCTCACACCTTAAGTCATAAGAGATTTCCAAATCACCTTCATTAAATCTTACTCACTAAAGGCTTTCCCACAATACGAAGAGCACACCAAAATTTTCCTATAAATTTTATTTCTGATTTAAATAAATTTTTAAGATAAAAAAGTTATTTAATCTAATATATTAATTCAGCAAGTCAGTCAGTCAGTGTTAGTGATTTCGAATGGAGTGATTTTCCTGCGTTGCTATTTGTAGGGTAGGTAGTAGGTACTTACTAGCCTAGGTCACAGAGCTTGTTGAAGTCACATGATCATCCTAGATACCTATCACCCTACCCTAGACCGGACCAGATAAGACTCCGGAGGCAATCAGCTCGTCTCCTAAAAACGACACCCGAGCCATGAACAGTTGTTTAAAAAGAAAAGTTTTTTTAAAAAATCAAAAACATCAATCAAACATTGTTGAAATAACACACTTGCGCATTATGCACAGGGTTCACACTAATATTCAATAGTTTCTCCACTATAAGTTGAAGCATTATGAAATCAACTCAATGCACCTGTACTCACCGAGAGGTTTCCAATGATACCAAGAGTGTAAGTAAAGGCACCATAGTTTGAAAGATCTCAACAGGACAAACAAAACAAGTTGTCACAAACACAATGGCCCTGCCAATAAATAATAAGATGTTGTACATCTACCTACTGCGTTCACACTCCCAACACCAAAAAATATCTGTTCCAATTTAAATAGTCTAAACACTTCCCACCAAAGAAACCGGTTCACCTAATGTGAAACCAGTTCCAATAAGGTAAAACTTCCAAAAGTTGGATCAAATGTGATAGTCCCCGACAGGGCCCAACAAACAACTACCTTCCTTCATAGATAGAATTATTTATTTATTTATTTATTTACTTATTTTGCAATGAGCCATTTCAATTGACCAGTCATTTAAAAATAAATAAATATTTTTAAAAAAAAAACTGAAGGCTAGGAAGCTTCCCAAAAGAGAAGCTTCTGTTGTGAACACGTGAGGGAACAGAACGAGAATGTGGGGAACATCATTAAGAACATGTGTGAACACATTGGGAACATTATGGGTTGTCATCAATTTTTGGCCTGAACTAATAATACCCCTTCCTATTGGATTATTGCTGAATTTGTCTTTTTTGGATTTTCCACGTTCCCATTATTAGAATGGTCATTTGTCCCTGTGTCCAATCCGCAGCTTACAAGTGTTTTCGTATCCGGTAATGACCGCCCGCCCAAGTGCTTTTTGACTTTGGATGCCAGATATTGCTATTGGATGAAAAAGAGGATGGATGGGTGAGGTGGGAAACCCTTCCAGCTCGTAGATGAAAAAGAGGATGGATGAGTGAAGTGGAAACCCTCGGGCTCGTAGATGAAGAGGAGGATGGATGGATGAAGTGGAAAACCCTCCAGCTCGTAGATGAAAAAAAGGAAGGATGCAAACGGAAACCGTCGAGGTCTTGGATGAAAAGAGGATGGATGGATGCAACGCTACCAAGTTTTGGATGAAAGAGAATGCCTGGATGCAGATCTTTGATGAAAAGAGGATGGATGGATGTATGCAACGGAAACCCTCCAGTTCTTGGTTGAAACAGAAACTCTCCAGCTCTTGGATGAAAACAGGATGGATAGATGCAACTGACAGCCCTACAACACTTTGATGAAAAGAGTATGGATGGATGTAGCTGAAACCCTCGAGCTCCTGAATGACACAGGACGGATGGATGCAACTTAAAAACCTTGCAGCTCTTCGATGAAAACAGGATGGATGGATGTAACTTAAAACCTTGCAGCTCTTCGATGAAAACAGGATGGATGCAATGGAAACCACCGCGTAGATGAATGAAATCCATCCCATCATCTCTCCTCTCCGGAGGGTGCTTCGCTGCGTTGTCGCTGTTTGCTTTGTCCGTTTTGTTTTCTTTGGTTTGCTTTGTGGCGGAGAGCTGCTGCGTTGCTGCCGTTGGTGCCCCTTCCTCTCCTGGTGTTGGCAGCTGTTCTACAGTATTTCCGCTCTTTTGCGACAATAGATTTTTCCTCGCACTTCCACTTTTTTGCACGAGTGTTTGACTGTGTCTTCCTTTTTCGTTTTTCCTCCCTCTTTCTTTGGTCACAAATCGGTCACCAAATCAGGCTTTTTCTAACCCCTCTCCCCCTCCCCTTCTTTGATTTTTGGTTTCCTATTGCAGCAGCAGCAGCAGTTTGAAGATCTACCGCTACTGTCAGAAGCATCTTCTTTGTTCCTGTCTACGGTTTGAAAGGCTGTCTTGTGTCGCTTAATATTAGTCTCGAGGACTTTTGAAGGAATTGTCGGACCGCGGAGTGCAGTTTTTGGAAAAAGGTTGTCAAACTGGCGTTCTTTACCATGGCGGGAATGGGGAGGGAGAAGCGGCCGTTTGAGGTAGAGAGCACAAGGGAAGGAGGTGTAGTAGGCGGGGAGAAGAGGCCGCGATCTGGACTTGGACGGTATGTTTGTGCAAACTAACAAACTCCAATTCAATAGCATCAATTCTTCAAAGACTCTTCACCTCAAGATGCGCTTTAAAGATTTTTTCTTTTTTTTCCCTTTTGTTCGCAATTTTTCCCGTAAAGACCTTCTCCCTTGTTGCATGGCTTAAAATTTTATTTTATTATTTTTTATTTATTTTTGCAAATCGTTTTTAAAAAGATCTTCTCCCTTGTTACATGGCGTTTGTTGCACAGAGTTTTTTAGTAAACTGTTTTTCTTCAGGATTGTTTTCTAGCTGTTTTCCCAGCAGAACACCGATCTCTCTCTCTCTCTCTCGTTGATTTTTCAGATTCATCACATGCATCCAGGTGCTTGCTTCACGTGTATCTTCGTGCTCTTCTTTTGGAGAAGATTTCACTTAGTGTAGTAGCTAAACATTCATTCGCATGGTTCAAAATTAGACAACATTCCTGTCTCTATCTGTTACCAGCCTTTCAGCAGCTGAGCTCACTGCTGTTTTCAAGGGATTTGGATGTATTCTGCATGGGGTTGTATACTGCAATCATGTATGAGTTGGGAACGGGCTTGCAGTGTTATCGTGGAGGCAGTGAAGATTGATAGTTTCCAAAAGGTGTGCTCATCTTTGGAACCATTACTTCGCAAAGTGGTAAGCCCAATTCCGAATCAGTCTTTTTGGAAATGACTTTTTTTAATCAAATCCCAGTAAGTTGTATTCCTTTTTGAACATTTTGGTTTGTGTGCACTGCAGCAGCAATGGTTGATTAATTAGGCAATTACTGTTTCCCCCTTCACTTCTACACACGACTTTGTATTGCAATAGAGAGTGAGATTTTACCTTACGGAGTCCTTGTGTGTTGTCCAATTGCTGGATTGCTCTTTCTTGTTCTATTCTTGCACTTACATCTATGAATTTGCTCCAGAAATTATGAATCACATGAGTAACTGCAGGTGGGAGAGGAGGTGGAACGTGCACTTGCAAGCTTTGCACCACCCAAAGTGGGCTTCCGGTATAATTCATACTAAACTTAGTTCTGATTGAAGTCATTCCTTCAACCTACTCAGACTTGTTCCAGACAAAGAAATTGGGATAAATAGTTGCCTGTCACGTTGTTCCATTGCAGGTCTTTGCCAAAGAGGATACAAGGGCCAGACCAACGGAATTTACGACTGCAGTTCAGGAACAAGTTAGCGCTGCCCCTTTTTACTGGAAGCAAAGTGGATGGAGAGCAAGGATCTGGCATTCATGTGGCATTATTAGATGCTGATACAGGCCAAATTGTGAGTAGAGGTCCAGAAGCATCCATGAAGCTTGATATTGTAGTCCTTGAAGGTGACTTTGCTGCAGATGATGAAGAAAATTGGACCCGGGAGGAGTTTGAGAATGCTTTGGTGCGGGAGCGAGATGGAAAAAGACCACTGCTTGCTGGAGAGTTATCTGTTACGCTTAAGGATGGGGTAGCCACACTGAGTGAGTTGACATTCACTGACAACTCAAGCTGGATCCGCAGCCGCAAGTTTCGGATTGGGGTGAAAGTGTCAGACAGTGTGTTTGAAGGTTTGCAGATCCGAGAAGCTGTGACTGAGGCTTTCACTGTGAAAGATCATCGTGGAGAGTGTATGTCCATCTCTTGCTGCTTCCTTTTTTTAGTGTGTTTTGGGGTATCATGAAATTTTTTGACAGTGCAAGACAGGATATTGATCTGATGCAGGATCTAACTGCTGTGTGATGGTTCTAAACTTAACTCCCTCGTCTTTTTGTGTCTGGTGCCAAATTGGTGGCACCAATTGGGTGTCAGGTGCCCAATGTTGTGAATGTGTGTTTTTCAGTTTCTCCAGTTCCTGTATGCATACATATAGGTAAATGTTTGACAGGTCTCCTGTGAGTGCTTCCTGTAACAGTAATCAAAAGCTTGAATTTATCCAGCAGGGTGCATCCTTTGATAACATAGCATCTACCAAAACCAGTCAATCTTTTGCCTAGTTGGTATCAGGGTTTGAAAAGCTGTAGTCTCTGACCCAATGAAATGGTAAGACAGAACCAAGGAGTTGTTTTGAGCAGGTGCAGGGATCAAGTTTCACCACTCCCTATTTGTTCTGGTGTCAAAAGTTGTCACAAGGGCTGATTCTTTTGTTCTTGTACTCTTTGCGGATGCAGTGTACAAGAAACACTATCCACCAGCACTGAATGATGAGGTGTGGCGTTTGGACAAGATTGGGAAGGATGGTGCTTTCCATAAGCGTCTCAATCAGGCAGGCCTTTGGACAGTCGAGCATTTCCTTCGATTGGTTGTAATGGATCCACAACGACTTCGCAATGTGAGCTTATCTATAACAACTCTTTAGGATATTGTGACAGTTAATGCTGGTGTTTCAAGTGGTTGGACTTGAGAGAAACTTATAATAGGTATGATTAGTTGGACAAAACCATTTATTTGCATTGTCTCCCTTTCTGCTCATGTAGATATCTGTTTCTCTGTACCAGATTTTGGGAGGTGGCATGTCAAATAGAATGTGGGATAGCACTGTGGAGCATGCTAAGACATGCATTTTATCTGGCAAGCTTCATGTCTACTATGCCGATGACAAGCAAAATATTGGCGTCATCTTCAACAACATTTTCCAGCTCATGGGGCTCATTGCTGATGGCTCTTACATGTCTGTCGACTCCCTCTCTGACAGTGAGAAGGTAGGAGTTTTGGATGGAAAGATGATCTCTCAGTGCATCATGTTTCAGCACTTGCTCTCTTTTCTAGTCTTTTGAAGACCAAAAAAAAGTGGGATACAATTTCCTCCAATGTTATCTGTAGATAATTTGGGACCATGTGTTTGGATATGAAGTCAGCTGGGAATGCCATGCAAATGAATCAACGTTGTCTTTGTCCTCTTGTTGTATTGGCATTGTTTTTCAGTGACATTTTGTGCATTTTCAGTGTTGATCAGCCTTATATATACTTGTTGGGTAAAATCAGGGGAAGGAAAGTCATTGTGTTGTTGCCAGGTCAGAGTTTGAAACATTGATACATTTGGTGTAAATGCCAGGACCTGGTAAAAGCTCAATCCTAAGCCTATGTGGTATTTCAGAGTTGCCTGCCAAGTTTTTAATCATTCTGTATGCCATCATCAGGTGTATGTGGACAAGCTAGTGAAAGTAGCATACGAGAATTGGGAGAGTGTGGTGGAGTATGAAGGAGAGGCGCTTGGAGACGTACAAGCCTACCCAGTTAAGGGAATGGAGACATACACACAAGATCCAATTAATGGGCTGAGTGGGTCTACCTTCTATCTACAAGGTTCACATCAAGAACACATACATCTGTTCTCACAGGACTCCCTTGATGAATAATCACCCTGTCTTTTCTGGCCCATTTGACTCAGACTCTTCATCTTTACCCTCAAGTGTTGGTGTGGAGATTTCTCTGCAATTTAATACATGTATCCTAATCTATAGGGTACTGCTTCCTTTTTGGACTGGACATGTTCTCACCCTCTTTTCTCAAGTTTTCAAGTTTTCTTTTCTGGAAAGTATGCTGCCAAAGTGTCATTATTCCAGTGGAAGACATAAGTCATTGAGATATTGTTAAGAGTCTAAATGGGATGATTACATTTACCATTGATAATAATTCTTCACCTCATACTACTAATGTTACTGACAAATGTTAGGATCCATTTTCCTTGGCAGGATAATGAAAAGTGGAGGTGTCAAGGAGCAGCCAGTCAGATTCAGGTTTCAGTGCGCCAGCAAACCATGTCTCTTTGTCATCACACTGTTATTCTCACCCTCTTTTCTCAGGTTTTTGCTCCCACAAGATCTTCTACACAATTGTAGCCATGCATGTCTTCCTGGTGGCATTCCTGTTAGACATGGTGATGTGTGTGAAGGAACCCAGTGTTACTTTCATAATACAGGGTCTGGTTGCTTACAGGAGCAAGGGTGCCAGATTACTCAAAAGGAGCTTCTGTCATATGAATACTGTGGCTTCTCTAGGAAATGTGAACTGCAACATAGAGGTGAGCAATTGGCCTCTGGGATCCTCGAATAGTTACTACTTCCAAACAGTGACTCACAAATGGATGGATGAATCAACCAATATGGGTTGGTAGTGGGACCCGTAATTCAGATGTTACCATCTGTTGCAGTATTTGGAAATCAGTATCTCTTTAGAAATGGCAATGGGGCATTGCAATGGGGAATGGTTCAAGTGAAAATTAATTAAAATTCAAGTACCACTGAGTTGTGAATTTCATCTGTGAATTGAGCACATTTTCTAGATGTCAGATGCACCCCTGGTGGTATGGCCATATAATCTGTGCACTGCAAACTGCACAATTTTTTTGTATGGTTGAAACTCAAGTGGGATTGAAGGTCAGGATCATTGCCTGAAGGTGGCTGCAATGAGTGGAAATGGAAAGAGCTTGGAGGATACAGAGTGACTAGACCTCTACCTCATACATCTTTCACAAAAGAGGTTGGTCAAATTGTTTGCAGGGCTCAGGGGCTGTACAGTTTAGAGCTAGGAGATTCGCTTAGGATAAAATGTAGTTCCCTTAGCTGCTGCAGTTCTGGCTTTTGTACACTTCTGTTTACAGGAAAGCAAACACCTGACTTAGCCATGTGAATGGTCATTCGTACAAGTGTAATTTTCAGGACATCAGTCAGTCGGTTAATGAATATGGAACATCTGTTTGTATTTATGTGTGTCTTTTGGATGTGCAGATCTAACTTCTCTGTTATCTTCCAGGTGATTAGCGTCCAAAAGTTTGGAATCTGATGTTAGGTAGAAAAGTGTCATGACATTGCCCCTGAGTCATGGGGTTGTCTGAAGCTTTGTAGACATTGCTGAAGCCCTACTTCCCCAATCTGAAGATCCAAAGATTCATCTCCCAAGCAAGATAAATGTTCATCACCCAAGAATTTCAGCACGAGACAATGGTATGTGGATCTACAATACCATGCTTGTTCCTTACTCAGTGTATGCTCTTGAAACTGAAATCTTAGAACATAGCTACCATTTGTCCTTCCTCCCAAGTGTTGTAAACCCTTTCATTGTACTAATGTGCAAGTTCTCAAATTCTGCATGTTGCTAGAACACAGTCACTCAAATAGTAACTGGAAAAATCTGATCTTTTTTAATGATGTTTTTCGGGGTGAAGTTGAGATAGTGATTACCACCACAAGTGGTCATATGTGGATTGCACACATACTCCACCTGAGAAAAAATGTTTCATAGTAAATTACAATCTCTGCTGTCCACTTTATACAGGCTAAGTTGTGAACTTATGGCTTTTGAGTCTTTGGGAATGGACTAAAGAATTGTAACTTATGGCTTTTGAGCCTTTGGGAATGGACTAAAGAATGGGGCATCTTGGGAGTGAGGGCGCCCAGTGTGAGCCCGAAGGCAAGTGCTGGATCTGAATCCCAAAACAGCCCCATTCAAGGTCCCCGGTGTAAAGATCCAGTAGAATTTTAAATGGCTGTGATTCACGTGAAGAGAAGGAGAAGAGGCACCTTATATGTAAGATACTTCAATTTCAGGAACCTTATGATGTGCAAGGTTCCTCATCATCTGTTGAGGCAGAAATTTTACTGAGTGCAAGGTGTGCTCCATGTACACTAGAAGAAGTCTACCAGTTCATTATGGGAGTCTTCCAGTTTTGCTTATGCGAAAATGTACATATTTGTTTGGGGGCAACAATTTGCAAATTCTGTAGAAAAATTGACAATTCAACCCCAATTGAATCAATTTTGTAGTTACCAGTTTACAATGCTTTTACATCAAATACGTACTTTTAGTTCACTTTGAGTTAGTATGGAATTAATTTGTTAACATATTGCATTCAATTTGATCCCAATTTAATCAATTTTATGTAGTCACAAGTTAATCATAGTTTTAGAAAAATACAAATCTCAATTTGAATAAATTATGAAATTAATGTGTCAATCACACCATTCTTGTTGGAAGTTGATATCAGGACCTTTAGAATATAGATAAGAAAAATTTAAAACAAGCTCTTGACTCCACCTTAGGATCACATAAATTGATGTAAACTTATGTATAGGAGAAGGCCTGAGTACAGGCCCTTCTCTGATTTGAGATCTGCGCCCGAGGCCGGTATGCCAACACCTCAGGCAGAGGTAGAAAAAAATCACGGAGGGGCCTGTACTCAGGTTTCTACGTGAAGCAGAGCTGGAATTTTTTCACTTTTTAGAAATAGTGATAGGCTGGTTGGTACCTTCCGCTGGTCAGAAGATCCCAGTACAGCCTGGCTGGTTGGTACCTTCCACCACAGAAGATCCCGCTTGCTGAAAACAGGTTTTCTCAAGCAGGCAAGGGAGCTGAAAATACAAAGGAAAAATCCAGGCAGTGCTTTACCATCTGCCCTAGCTCTTGCCTATTCTTTAGCCGGAGGTGAACATTCCCCTCCAAATGCTATTTTCCCTAATATTGCATGCATAAGGTTAGATCATTACATGTAAATGTCACCTACACCATAACTAGGATAAACATCACATGCAATGAAATATTTTAACTGACCTGAACTAAAGAATTTCATAATTCCAAGAGTTAAGCACATGAAACACAAATATTTAGGGCAAAAGTGATTTAATAAAAATAACTTGATAGGATGTTGCTATTCAATAATTCGAACTAAGGAATGAGGGAGGAGTTCAAGTAAGTGGTAAATCCAATATATTTTGTTTACTTTTTTTTTTGATCCACACCATGGTGTAATTTTTTTTCCAACAATTGTAAAATTCAACACATAAAATCATAATATAGTTGGCTTTCAATGTGAATAAAGATTGAGAATCAAAACATGAAGATTAGAAAAAAATGATCTAGCAAAGAACAAAATAATAAGTATTTTGTTAAAATTTGCAATTGAAATCGTTGTTGTTGCCATGGAAAAGCATTTCCAATATTATTGCATAATAGTGATATGTTCATGCCTTATTAACGTGGATTTTTTTTTTAAAATTCCAATTTTGTGATGTAGCCACATTGGCAATCATCCAAAAGAGGAATTAGCCAAATTTGGCCACAGTTCAGAGAGGAAAGTACAAAAGCAATAATATTGACATTGTGATTAAAAATTGGAGCCATTAAAAATTGGAGCAAACATACAAACTAAAGCTTTAAAAATCTAACACTGATTAAGGTTACTCAAATATATACTACATTTTCCATTTATTATTTGGCAGACATTAATTTTGGGTGTTTATGACAAAACAAATTGGGAAATTTTTGGAAATTTTTGTTTTTCTGGTTTAAATTTTTCTTACTTTTCTTTTTAATTTTTTGCAAAAAGGTCTCCAAATTTTTCAATATAAAAAAATTGAATAAAATAAAATAAATAAAATAAACCCTGCTCATCCTACTCAAAATACTTTTATTTTAAAAAAAAGGTAGGTAGCATAAATTAGTAAAGACATATCAAAATTGATAGTAGCAGCTGCAGATTCTTCCCTTTGAGACAACTTGAAAACCTGCTGAATCAGCCAGTGTGTACCCATTATGGAGTTTTTGATCAGGTTATCAACCTGGGTATTAAGTTGGTGACTAATATCCTTCACTACTTGTTTGATAACCAGTTAAATAGATAACTGCCTGATATTGAATTTTCAAAACCTAATATAACCTTCCTGGATGACCCAATTATCATCAAGGTAGGTTATCAATCTTCAAACACTAATATACCCCAAAAAAAATTAAAAGAAAAAATTAGTAATTTTGATCTTAATATTTTTAAACACCTTATAACATAACCGGTAGTATAACAAGTGATTATCAATTGGTTATTTGATAAAATATCCTTATACATAACTGATGGTTATTGCTCAATATTTTTGATAAGCTACCTAGAAACCAATTTTTTTGGGAGATAAATATTGATAACCTTTGCGGTTCAATTTTTAAAAAAACCTACCTAACGGTTATTAAAAAACAAATAACCGGTCAATACGGGTATGGACTATGGACCTGTAGGATTAATTAGGTCATCTAGTCACATATGTAAATGGTGTTCTCCTCTCCTTGTAGTCTAGTAAACAAACTCTCATCAATAATGTTAGTGGTGGGGATGTTCTTACTTACTACTTGCTTTCCCATCCCATCCCTAGACCTAGGTCTAGGGGTGGTGGCTAACCTCAAAGAAGGTGAAGAATGTCTTTTTTTGTTTTTTTTGGGTTCTTCCCTAAAGGACTCAAAAGGCCACTTGATACTTATAACTTTATAGGTGGTTGGTTTCCAAACCATCTCACCAAGAGCTAAGAGTTGGTTACAATAGGAGGGGGCTTGCAAGCATGGCCTATAGGAATTAGACAATCCCTAATTGTTTGTAAATTTGGGTTTAGGGTTTTAAGTCCAAGAAGCATTTGGTGAAGTTGCAACTCTATCACCCAACTTACTCCATGCAAAAGGAGTGCAAAATTGACCTTCCTTTAAAAAATTTGGCAATGACAACACAAATGTGGTAAATAGTTGCTCATTATTGCACTTCTTTGTCTAAACCAAATTCAATCTCTCCAATAGAAAAAACCTAGGACATTAAGTGGAGAATTAACTCATATCCTCAATTTCCTCTTTTAAAAAAAATTTAAACAAATTATGGTAGGATTTTCATATACCATGTTTTGAACACAAACTTTGGGTCATTATCAAGTTTGTGAGATGGAAAAAAAGAGGTAACAAATTGAAGCTTGGTTTTGCAGCTTTGCATAAGTTGAGCTCATTACATCACATTCATTTTTTAAAAATTATTTTGAGATATTTTAATATTTTATTGCCATATGTATCACTAAATAGGTTGGAGTGTGGACACAACAAAACCCATCTCAAATTTGAAGTTAAAAACTTCATAGTCCTTGTATCAATACCTCCAAGGTTTACCCCACGCATACCCATCTCCGAAAAGAGGCCATAATATCAATAGCACTTGGGGAAGAGCCTCTTAAACTTTCTTTCTGGGATTAGTTTAACAACTTTTTAAGAATAGATTGCATATCATCCTTTTAAAGGCCCCATAAAACAAGGAGGAAAAGACATCTAAACTAACAAGGATTTGATTAAGCTAATGGTGCCATCTCTTGTAAGTACATAAGTGGAAAGATAATGGATGAAGAAGATGAGACAAAAACACACAATTTGTTAAGAAACCATACTCACACTTCCGAGTCAACTATAACATGTCAAAAACATGAAGGAAAATCGGAGCTGAAAAGGGGGGTTTACTCTCTTTATTGATGAGCTATATGGTCCATGGACTCAACCTTATTGAAATTATGAAAAACTAAAATCAACTTTCCAAGTTTCCGACCTTTGGAATTAGGTCATCTTGAAATGGAGTCGAAAGTATGGTTAACCTAAAATAGAGGTAATATGGAATCAAAAGAACCCTGTTAGACATGGATCCCCATTCTTGAAAGAAGAAATAGTTGGTGAACTATGGAGGTAAAGAAGAAGAGATGGTCCATTGGCCAATATCCTTGCTTGTAGTTCATGAATGATTCCCTACCTTGCAACTTTTAACCCCAATCAAAATGAAAGGGGTGAGCACTTTTTTTTTTTCTTTTTTTTTTTCTTTTGGGGGCCATGAAAAGCAAATGGGAAGGAAGAAACAAAAGAGGTGGTGTCAAATGTATAATCAACCATCAACCTTTGCTTTGGGTTGCATTGTTTTTTATGCATTTTTCTAAGTGGAAAGGACACAAACCCCAAGAACATTATTACAATTAAACTAGGTGACCTAAAACAACTCATGAAATGGCGACAAAATCCTTCATTGTTTTTGTTGCAAAAAGAAAAAAAAATCTGCATTGAGGCATGTGACTTCTTAACATGTGAGTGCAAAGAGCAAAACATGGGCTTTTTGACTACCTTGATGATTCTAGCATACCAATCATGCGAATAGTATACATGAATTATTATTATTCAAGTCGTCTTTTTTGTTATTGTCAAACTCCACTTCCCACCTCCCCTCCCTTACAACCTTTATGCAAATATACAATCCCAAAGGATAAGTGTTTTTGTTTTTGGTTGTTTGCGAGCTTTAAACTGTAGCTTAGCTTGGATCCATTATGGTGCCCATGGATTGGAAAAGCTCATTCCTTCCTTCCTTTATTTCTCATTGCAAGAGCAACTCACTCTTTGTGTGTGTTTTTGTGGATGATGAAACTCAATATTATCACGATTATTTGTATTCATGTCACAAATTTGTGTGATAGTGGGACTTTTTGGGAAACTCTCGATCGAGTCTCACCCACTTCAAGGGATTGGATTCTCATGAAGACTTTGGATCGTCAAGTCCTTCCTTTTCACTTTCCAAATAAGTTTGTGCATGAAGATAGATTGTCATTAAAAGGGTAGTCTCCCCTACAACAAGCATATTTAGGCTTGTAGTAAAAATACCAAGGACTCGATTCTGTTGAGAGCTTCACCTTGAGTAGCACAATTAAGAAGCAAGATAGGTAACAAGAGTTGAAATTGTGGGTGAAAAATATGAACAAAAGCTCTATTTTCATAAACCCAATTATACAACATAAACCCAATGGTTATTTATTTATTTATTGATTTATTTTATTTCAAAATTTCTGTTGGAGTGTCCCTAACGAACATCATAAGAGGGATTTAGCAATCAATTAAAAGTTGTTATTAGAACTTGTCCAAATTTTTTAATTTTTTTTTATAGTTTGGCTATCTTCAATAGTAAAAAATAAACATGAAGGGAAATGACTTAAAATATGTTTTTCTGGTGATTTTTTTCAAACAAAAAAGGGGAATATTGTGACAAAATATTACCTTTTTCACAAAAATAATAATCACAAATAGTACAAAATTTTGCACAAAAGAAAAGCCCTGAAACCCAACTCCAAAATTGAATATAATAGCTTTAGATTGGGCTTTTGGGTTTTAATTTGACCTAGACGAGTGGATTGAAAAGGAAAAAATTAGAATGTAAAGTATATCATGTTTATACTAGTGAGTTTATAATATTATTTGCTTAGCAAATTTTTGCATTTTCTATGGTATCTCTAATTTATCTATTTAAAAAACTTCCCTTCAATTTTGTGATGTAGCCAAGGTGGTGATCATCACTAAGATGATTTAGCCAAATTTGGCTATTAATGCAATATGAGAAAATTTTAAAATTTTATTTTTTTGACTACCTACTTGAACCATGTATAGAAAATATGGCAATTTAAAAGAAATTTTAGAATTATTTTTTCAGATATTTTCTGGCTATATTTTTCAAAAAATCATTGAATTTGCAACATGAAATTCCCAAATTTTACAAAAGTGAACAATCACACCAAGGAAAAAAAAAAGGCCGGATATTACCTTGAGTGAACAAGAATATTGCCAATTCATGATATATGGAAAAATGCACTATGCATGTTGGAATCTCAACTCCTTGCAATATACGAGAATATAAACAAAAAAAAATTTAATGCATGCTCATGCAAGGTTTTTTTGTTTTTTTTGGTGAGTGATGAACTTTTGCCACAAATCTTGTTTTTTCCAAAATTTGAAAAAAGTGTAGTTTGGGTTTTCTAAACTCCAAAAATTTGAAAATGAATTTGAAAATGAAAATTACTAGACACTAATATTTTCTCATAGGTTTTGCCAAAAATATAGAAAAGATGCTTAAATGTTTTTATTTATTTATTTATTTTTACAGGCACCCAAATTTGGCTAAAATTGTCTTATGGATGATCACCACTACATTGACAAATATTGTCATATTTGCACATTAATTTCTAACTTGTTGCCCAAACATAGCTGGTTTTTGTGGCCAAATTTTTGTTGCGTATTTAGAGGTACTCTTACAAAGCACATTATGGCTATTGGTATATTTTTGTGGCTAAACGGTCCATTTTTGTAAAGCTGGGCAGCCATTAAAAAAACAAATTCTTTTGATGCCTGGCGTGTATCTGGCGGGTATATCCAGTAGGTACCCGCCAGGTATCAGGAGGGGGGAAAAAAAGTGGCACCTGATTTAGGTCTCCTGCCACTGGGATTTATTTCCCAAAATATTTTTGTTCTTTTTTCAAAAGAATTCTCAAATTTGTATATTTCTCAAATTCTTTTTAAATATTTGGGAAATATTTGGGAAGTTTGTGTTGGTGTACTGTAAATTTGAAGACTAATTTTTCTATTTTTTGAGAAAAATTTCGCCAAATTATTATTATTATTATTATTATTTTTTCCATATCACAAAATTGAAACCAAAAAAAAAGAAAAGAAAAAAACCCCTGTTTGTTTACCTAATACTTCCAAAATAAAAAAAAAGAAGGAAAATTCCCCTACTTAAGCTAATTTAATTCCCCCCCCCCTTTTGTATTTAGAGGAAGCTCAGACATTTAGCGGAAGCACGGATAGCGGGGCTTGTGTGCGCCTGCGATGCTGCGTGGTGTTGTTGCTCGTCGATCGGAATTTTGCAATGCGGCGGACGGGGGAGAGGGAGCTTGCAAGGGACAATAGGTACGCCGAGGAGGCGGAGGCGGAGGAGGAGGAAGAGGAGAAGGAGGAGGACAACAATAATAATGATGGTGATGTGCAGTGAAGGAGTTTCAGGAAATCAAGATGGTTAAGAATTGCACAATGGCGCGAGAATTGCTTGCTTGTAGCTTCTCTCATTCTCTCTTGAACCAAGAACGCATTAGGTGAGTGAAGCAGCTTTTCTTCTGCGTTTTTGTTTGTCCAGGTTTCAAATTTCAGTGTATTGTTGTTGTTGTTGTTTGTGTTTCGTCGTTTGCAAGCTCTCTGGATCCTTCCTTTGTATATCTGTCTTTGTTTGTGTCTTTGCTGTGTCTTTTTTTTTTCCTCCATTTTTCTTCCCCG
>Ga0116227_10001696_pt1 | contig 49800 bp, 39 predicted proteins | sample S1TSphgellanicum_FD_89693 | JGI IMG/M metagenome (GOLD analysis project Ga0116227, IMG submission 89693) | Host-associated microbial communities from peat moss isolated from Minnesota, USA - S1T2_Fb - Sphagnum magellanicum MG | ecosystem: Host-associated > Plants > Peat moss > Unclassified...
CGGGAAAAAAGAGTTTTTTTTAAAACAAAAAAAAGGTCAAATTTTGGGGTTGGCATTTTAGAAAAAAAAAACAAAAAACCTAATTTTTAGGTTTTTTTTAAAAATTTCCCCCCCCCCCCCTTTTGATTGTATGTAGCATTCTTTTTATATCACATGATTGTGACTATCAAAAAGCCAAAAATGATCTTTTTTTTGCAAGTCATGAGGAGGGTCAACAAGGGTTACATTGTTTTTGATGATCCATAATGATATATTACATGCAATCTAGAAAGAAAATTAGGTTGTTTAGATTCATTGGACATTTCCACTTGTGTATGGGATATATGAAATTTGAAAACATTCATGACAATGTTGCTGTGATTTGATAAAAAACATGGGGTGATGTTAGTTTCAATCTTATCAATTGATGTTGCAATTGCCCTAAATGGTTTCTATTCTAAAACCACACTTGGCTAAATAATCAACTTAGATGCATTTTTGATTGATTGAAATGTATATCAACAAATAGCTATGTGAAATGCATCTAGGAGAAGTTGCACATATGGGTTTATATCCCATTTACATTCATCTAATAGCCCCAAAATTGTTGAATGTGTTTGTAAAAGTCAACCTTAGTGCACCTTTTGTATCTTTCAATTAAAAGGAATTTCCTTCCTTCAAAATACTTCATATCCAAGATCTTGATCAATTACCCAATGCACGGTTGCATCTACTCACCCTCTTGTTGTGTTGGTCAATTAGGTTGTATTGGGATCATGGGATTGTTGATTATTATATAATCTAGTTTTTCTTATGCATTGATGACATGTTCTTGTATTTGATTTCTTCAACCAAGATTTCCATCACAAAACTAGAAGTCATTCATGTGAACATGTCAAAAATTTCATTACTCATAATTAAAATTTTAATGATGGGGTGTGAATAATGGTGATTGTGTCCAAGACCTCTACAATGCAAGAAACAATGTTGAATGTGAAAACCATGAGATCTTGGCTCATAACTAGTTGGGCAAGTTCAATTTCCATGGATTGATTTGCCTTCAATATTATTGTCATTAGTCGTTGGAAAAGATTTCAACATAACCCTTAGTCAACACCATGTATGATTAGGTACCAAAACAATAATCTAGTGTGTATAAAGTGACATGCCATATTGCAAGTTGTTTCTGGGTTCAAATTGTGTCATGCAAGGTGTTACTCATATAGCCAACCCTAGATACAATGGGGTCACTAGAAGTAATGATCATTTTAGGTGTAAAAACCTCTAGTCTTCAAAGTTCTTGCAATTTGAAATTGGGCAACCCCAACACAGTCCTTATCATGGTCCTCCATCTTCTAAAAGAGAAAGGATTGCTCACACTTGGTCAACTAATGATTTTGTTGTCTTTTGTCTCCTTGACATACTTGAGATCCATAACTTGATAATCAATTTTTTTTAGATTTTTTGTTTCCTATCATGTGTTATGCAAGAAGAACTATATAGCAAAACACATAGTTGTTGTTAGTACAAACTTGAAGGTGGTTCCATACCTTTGTGGGTTCTAGTAATTGTTGAATAAGTTTTAAATGTGTTTATTTCCAAGATTGGCTTTCAACAATTTTCTCTTATAGTTGGTGCACACATTCTAATATGGCTTGTCAAGGAATTTAAGTTGGAACTTGACAATCATTTCCTTTTTGGATTGGGTTGGCATTGATAAAGTTGTATGCCATAACCACAACCATCTTAATTTTTGCATGTCCTTTGATGTTTTTAATTATATATGCTAAGGTTTTATAATGTCTCAAACTATTTGATCAAATATAAAGAACTAATAATTGCACATATAACACCAAGTTTGTCTTCAATAGTTGGGTTAAATTTGCTTGATTATGCATGTGAGTTCTAAATTATCTTTTCATGTCCAATTTGCAATGCAATGAGTATTTTACCATTAGTTATTTGGTATAAGTTCAACAAAGTTAATCAATAAGTAGTCATGCAAATTGTTTCTAATGGCAAGATTTTAAAATGGGAACTTAAAATAAATAAAACATAGTGTCATGAAAAATTGCCAAAGTTTGCATCACCATGTGGTTTAGGTCAAAGGATGAAGGATAATCAATTGGCTCCAAATCCCTTGAAGCTTGATATATTTGTTGTTACCATTGTTGCAAGTTTTTTGAAGGTGCTTGGAGCATTGATAGTCACTTTCATTGTGTTCCATGGGAGGATAACATTCTAGTAACATCTAATTGTTAATAATTGTCATGTATAACATTCCTTCAATCATGTATTTGCATGTGGTTGGATGGACATCCATTTCATCTTTTTTTAAAACCAAGTTCATTGATTTAAATTTTGATTTGTTATCACAAGAAGAAATCTTGTCTTTTTCCCCTACCCAAATTCATTAAATTTTTAATGAAATAAAACAAAATGGAATAATATACAACTTGTATGGTTTTGATAAAAAAAGGATTAATTGATTATGACATTTTTAGTGAAATGTTTTTTAATTTTTTTGGATAATCACATCTTGCATGAAATAAATTTTAATTTTTAAATTATGACATGGATATATGAGGTCCCAAGTTAACATGATGTGGAATAACATACCATGTTATCATACCAAAAAATCAATTTTCTTTTTTCTTTTTTTCTTTTTTCAAATCATGGAGTCACAGATGCATCACAAATTTAGCATGTGACGAATTGATAATAAAAATTATGTGAAGTTCATTCATTCATAGGTTCATATATTTTACGTACGAATATCATGTGTTGAAAACACATTTGACACACGGGTAATTGTGTTGATGGATGAAGTATGAACTTATAAATGAACAAATGTCACATGAATTTCACATCTTCCTATAAATTTATGTGTCAAATGTGTTTTCAATGCATGAAATGCACAAATTATGAATGAACAAATTTCGCATGACTTTCATTACTAAGTCGTGAGATGCTAAATTTGTGATATTGCATTTTTGTGATGGCATGCCATGACAAAATTACATGCTATGAAAAATAATTAATTTTTTTTTAAATCAACAAAATGGCTTTTTAACACTATTCGCCATGATGTACATGTTTGTAAACTACAATTGTATGAAATATGTTAATGCACACATCCATCAAAGATTGAACTTAAGACTTTATGGAAGCACACCAAGGCTTTAATCACCAAACCATTTCAAAATTTTATTAAAAACAAAGAGAAAGTTTAAGTTTTTTGTGTTTAGCATGAAATTGTTTAGGAAATTCAAACTTTAACATAATGTTTCCTTTTTCAAAATTTATTCAAATGCTACAAATAAAAACATGATATTGAAGTTTATTCAATAAGCTATTCAAAAAACTTATTATAATTTACAAAAATTAAATTTAAAAGGTAACAAAAACTTAAAATTGTATGTCATGAATAAATCTACAAATGCATTCATTAAGTTTTTTACAATTTTATCTTTATTACATAAAATATGTCCAATTTTTTAAAAAGTGCAAGTTTTAATTTTCCCTAATATGATTAGGTATAAACTTTTTATTTATGTTTGTGATGTTGCTAAAATGGTAATCATCCATAAAGAGATTACCACATTTGGTTATAGACAAATAATATAGTTGGAAACTTGTTTAAATCTTTCAATATTATGGTTATTTAAATATGTTTTTGATACACTAAGGATTTTTTAGCATGTCCAAACATAAAAATAGCTTAATTTTTTTCAAAATAAATGGATAAGAGCTTGTCACATTTCCAAGTTTCTGGGTAAGGTGAAACAATTGTTAATTTAATAAAAACCACTAATATACTATCAATATGTGATGTGAGCAATACATTGAGTGTATTATTAATATATTTTCACACTTGAAAAATAAACCCTATATATGAAAACTTGACACTTGATATACATTTACCACCATTTTTTGATTATAACTAATTATCATTTACCATATGTTATTTATACATTAAGGAATTATTGATACATTGAGGATCTTTTGATACGTTAAGGATTTTTCAGCCCATCTAAACATAGAAAGAGAGGGAAATTTTCCAAAATAAATGGACAAAAATTTGCCACAATTTCAAGTTTATGTGCAAAGTAAAAAATTAATTTTATGTTGATTATCACAAAATTTGAATGTAAGGTGCATAAAAATATTATCTTTTACAATGGTTTTTGCAAACATGGAGGGGAAGTTGTTGCATTTGTATGAGCATGGCCATTGAACTAAATTGCAAGCATTCGAAAATGTAGTTCAAACCCCACAAGTGGGCCCTTTGATCATGAAAATCTACTAGGGGAAATTGTCATTCAACACATTGGGATGCAACAAGGCCTTCACCTTGCTGAAATTGCATTCATCCCCATGACTCGGTTTCGTAGCTAATGTTTGAGTTCATAGCTGGTGAAGAAGGTCAAGATGGTGGATGATGCTAATTTATGTACAAACAATTATCATCCACTTTAATAATGATTTGCAACAACTGTGAGTAGATAGTGCTTCCAAGTTTTCAAAGTTCAAATTTTAATTTCTATGACATTTTTATACACCTATAGATGTGATGTTCACCATCTTATGAATTTATTCTATTCTGTAAACATGAAATATGTGACTAATCTTTTGTTTTGTAATGCAATTTGTGCTTGTAGGTAGCACTAAACTGGTTCACATGGATGTTCATAGGTAGTAATGTCAATATGGTCCCAATGATCTCACAAATGTTGTTAAAAATATTACACAAAATTACAACGCAGCTCTTCAAAAATTGGACATTAATGGAAAAAATAATCCCATAAAGGATAAACCATAAGGGTACATGAGATTCCTAGAAGAAATGGGGTGGTTTTATAAAGGGAGGATGTAAAACTAAATTCACCATTAAGACATTATATTTGTTTAAACAAGTATTAGAGTTATGTTTCATTTAACGAAATCATGTTAAATCAAGATGATCTACATGTCCATAGGGACCTAAAAATGGGTGATAAATCTGCATTTGTTGCCCAAGAGGTCAAGGATCTTATGATGGAACAACTAAGGCTTTGAGTCACAATGTTTCAAATCATGACAAAACATAGGTAGCATGTGAAGAACATCATGTTAGGGACATGTGAGTTAAATAGAAACATGTTCCCCACTAAGTAAAATGTTAGGGTGTTCTCTAAAAAATTGGCTCAAAAAACATACTAGTTACATAAAAATGATGCAAAAAATGTGTGTATGTGAGTTCAACAAAACACTAATTCAATGTTTTACTATCAAGACATTAGGGTAAAGGTGGATGGTGGTCTCATTGGGCAAAACATGCCTTTCATTATGGGTATCCAAACACTATGGCAAAGGGAGATGATAATTGAACATGGGCACCAAGGGGGTGTTACAGTTGATGCAACCTTTGGGACAAATAAAAAAAAGGTGATACATTATGTTTTACACATAATACATGCATGTGGTTTAGTACAATAATATATATGCAATATAATGTCATTGGAACATTAATACAATAATTCAAGGGACATATATAAATACATGTTGAAATTTGTAAATGTTAATAGATCATTCATTATATCATTCATCAATGTTCAATTAACATACCATATTACATTGATATATTGTGAATTGTGGCAATTCCCCCTCCATATCATGATGGTGTTTGACCAATGGCACAATGGCATTCTTGTAGCATACTGTATTACATCATGATGTTAGTAAGAGGATTTGACACCATGCATGTATACTTTGAACGAAAGGATTCACAAAATCCGTCCATCATGGCATCCCAACCATTTCATAGTTGATCATGCCCAAGGGGAAATCAACTACATCATGTAAAGTCCATACCCTTTCCCCCTTTCTATCCAATAAAAATTTCAGCTTTGTATCATTCATGTCACTTGCTCTAATGGATGGAACATGCATCAATATTGATTTTATTTAAATCCACCAAGTTTCATGTTACATGCATTTTATTTCTTGCATGACTATAAGGCCAAACATTGCCATTTTCTTATGTTTGTGGCATGTGAAAAGAACATGGCAAAAATGAACATGTATTATGATAAAGGACCCATCATTACATAATAATGTATTGCAAGAACTAGGGTTCATTTGTAGCTAATGCTAAAATGTGGGCGATGAAAAGGATATAGTATATCATTAATAAGTACCTTGCAGATAATGTCTTTTGGAAATACACGGGGGAAAATTTGCAACATAAGATTCACATGTGGGTGGTTGGATTTTGAAATCTACCATATGTTGGGCAAGACACCAATGTTGTAATTGAAAATTACCATGGGACATTGAAGGCTTAGTTAAAGTTATGGAAGAACAAATTGGTTGGTTGTCGTGTGGATTGGTGCATTCATGAGTTCATTGGAGATGCCTTTATTCAATATTGGTATCAAAGAATATGCAATAACTTTGGATTTGTGAACAACAAACACCAATAACTATTTTTGGTCAGGGCCTTGTTGGAGGCATGGTTGATTCTTGACACAAATGTGACATTGCTTCTTTATGAAAGTGGTATAATGCTAGTATGTGTCATCCAAAAAAACCCTTTTGCCATACACCATCCACAACCCAACATCAAAGTGGGCATGTTGTAATTGTGTCCATACACAACGTGGAAACATTTGCAAGCATCAATTCAAGGTTTTAATGTTTTTTCACCTTGACATTGTAGATGGCATAGTCACTTGTTTTTTAGTATCATTGAAAGGGACTATTCAAGGTGGGTTGAAAAACCTACTTAATCCACAAGTGGGTACATCCCCCCACATAATGACAATTCCACTTACATAAGTTGACCACCCCAATACAACTCAATTTAAAGGAACATTTTCAGAACATGGCATTGGATATGGTACATGTTGCTAATGGGAATCAAGTTTTCCTTGAACATTTGATAGCAAATTTTTGCCATGCATAGGGCAATCAAGCAAAAGTTGTGGCAAAGTTACAATGTGGGTTACATAACCCCATAGGCCCAAACCTTGTGCTTTTACCAATTGAAGATGGATGAGGGTTTAACCTCAAATGACAATTGGATTTTTTGGCTTCTAGGCATAAACCAATTGCAAAAAAATGACTTATCATTGGCACCACATCAATAGGTAAAACACTAAAACATTGGTACATTGGTACATTGATACATCAATATATTAATTTCCAATGATATGGTATGGATTAATGTTTCAAGTATGTGGTTCAATGTATCAAGTTTACAAATATTCCATGTAAGTAGCATTAAAGCAATGTGTAACTCATATTTACTAATATAATGTTCAATGATTGAATGGTGCATTTTTTGTCTACAATTAAACATTCCCTAAAAAACCCTCCTCAATTTTACAATGTCCAACATTAATCATATTTATCAAAATTTAAAACCCTATCACAACTTTTGTTTAAATGGATGTTATTCTAAAGGTGATGGACGTGGTGGATATTGTCAAACGGATTCAAGCTAACAATATTATTTCAAGGCTTGAATCCTTTTGAACAAATTGTTTGCATCCAACAAAGGTTAAAATGTTGAATTTTGCTTCAAATTATAACATCCTTCAAAATGATTTGATTGGGTATCATATGATGTTTGATAAAATTAACATGCATAATATAATGATACAATTATCTAACTACATACTATTTGATACATTAATACATTGTCATAAATTCGCATTCATTGTTTAGCTAAAGAATTAATTCATTGACACATTAAAATATATATCCTAACATATAGATACATTAACACAATGATACACTAATTCATGACTATAAACTTTGACTGAAGTGAAACACCTTACTTCATACAATTGCAATAGAATGGACAAATAATTCATAAAAATTATAAATACGTCACATAAGATGCATGTTAAAGGTAGAAAATTCCTAGGCTAATTAATGTAATAAGCATCCTAGTAATTGGTTATTTACTAATGGTAAATACTTACCATCTTTTATTTAAATGATGAAGTTAATGGGGTTAATTAATTCATGTAGATGAATGGTTGGTTGCAATCCAACACTCGCCTAGGGGATTTCTAAAAAAGATTAGGATAAAGACCTATTTTCATGGGAGTAATATGGGCCTTGTGTGGTCTTGTGAGGAAGGGGATTAGAAGGATGAAAGGAGGATTTTGGGAAATATTCATTATATTTAGATTGGGTGGGGCAAGGATTAACAACTAACTAATCATACAATCCCATTATGTGTGTAATAAATGAGATTCAAAGTATTAAGTACATAAATAATAAAATTGTCTTTAAAATAATTTTACCTTCGGGTTCTTTTCCATCTTGAAATCCTTTTCCGCCCCTAAATGTTGGTTATTTGCAAAGCAAGCAAATTAATTGAAATTGGGTTTCAAATGTTAAATATAAACATGCATTGCACATGATTTGAAATATTTGTTGAATAATTATAGCAACAATTAACTTGATGTATTAAATAATGTCTACAACAAAATTTGTAAATTGGCAAACCAAGCTAACACCCATGTTTACAAGTGGAAGCTTCTCTCAAAGGTAAGTTGTTTATTGTCCATCCATTATATCCATCCGTCATGGTGGCCAATGGATGTTGGTTCACTATGGTCAATTACAAAAACCATGACACTCTAAAAGAGAATCTAGTTCATAAATATATGTCATTGTGAATTTTGATAATTGTTTTGTTTCATTATTTTGTGTCTTGTATTGTTAGCCATATTAGAATTCAATGATATTTGTATGCAAGGTTTTGAAAGGCCTCTTGATAAAGACAATGTAATGCAATATTTTGAATCATGTTTTTCAATGAATAGTCAAAAAAGTAATTACAACACAAAAGAATGATAGTTGCAAATAGGTTCCCAAAAAGGGACAATTGTGTTTAGGGATGTTAAGATACATAACATTGGTTTGAATGTTTGAACTTTCAACTTGTAGTGGGTGGATATTCATTTTCTCAATAAACCTTCAAGTCATATATTTGGGTAAATTTTCTTTTTGAGGCATTTGCTTAAAGCCAGCACCACCAATATTCACCAGTTGAAAGAATTACTAGAGTATTTTTTGGAAAGAATTAGTGGCCTCCAATACATGGCCTTGCCTAAAAACCCATGATTATCATGTTAGTGTTAAAATTTAAGGTTAAGGTTAGGTTTTGCATGTAATTAACAATTAAATGATTATCCATGCTAAACTTTCATTTTTGTTAGTTAAAAAATGATGACTCTAATAAACAAACCAATTTCACATATCTCATAAAATCATGATGTCAGAAAAAACAATTTGACAAATGATAGGAAATTTTTTGACATTTCATGCAACTTAAAAGTTCTTTGATTTAAAAAAAAAGAAAAAAACATACATGAATTGTTTTTTATTTAAAAGGTGATATCTAGCCAATGCTAATTGGAACTAGCATTGTGCAAGTTACATATCTTTCACCAAGGTATACTTGTGGCATATATCTAAGAAATTATATACTTAACCCACTTGGCACATAAATTTAACCAGCTTCAAACATACCCTACCCAATTGGAAAACATGTTCATTTACTTGTTATTGTGCAACCTTGTTATAGGTGTAGTTTTGTTTATTTTGTGTTTTTATGTTTGCAATTAATGTTGGTCTAATATATAAACTTGCGTTTGATATCAACATTAGTGGAACATTGGTAGCAATGACCTCATTAATCTAGTATGAATTAAGGCAATAATAATCATATACCAACACCAGCTTGGTAGTACCAATTTAATATGGGTTGAGGCAATACTTGTCGCAACCCCACTTTGAGGGAAGTGTGAGGTTGCCACTCACATTCCCGAAAATGGAACTTGGGAGTCCTCCGAAACTTTCGAAAATTCAAAACGCAATTACAGGGGTCAAAACACCTTGTATTGAGGTGTTATTTATATCATTGGAAAGGTCTTGAAGTGTAGATGTCCAAAATGGCCTTGTATGAGCCATTTGGACATTACCAACACAAGTTATGGTCGAAAGAAGGGCTGGGAGTCAAATTAGCAGTTTGACTCCCGACCACTAAAAGTTCCCGACCTGATTCCGGTGTGTGAAGGTGGAGTGCAACACACCGTTGGAAAGCTCTCAAGGAGGGCTACAAGTTTGTTTTAGACTTCATCCCAATCGGAGGTCGGAGCGAGAAGTTATGAACGCCTAAAATCCTGGGAGTCCAAACCAGGACAATTTCAGGACTCCACTTTGGGAGTCCCGGGAAAAAATGCCATTTGGATGCAAGTGCGACAATGAGATGCAGAGAATACTATATGGGGGAAGGTGGTGGCTTCCCTCGAATCTAGGCTGTGGTGAGTTAAGTGAGTCCAAGGTTGCCCGTGGCTTGTCCTAGCACTAAGGGTGCTCCAAAATGTGAACTAACCAACTTGTTGGTTGGTTTGATGCAGGTTCAAGTGAGTGAATAGCTTGTCCCTCTTCCTAGTCCAATTTCGGAGCTTCAACACGCCCTTCTACCCCTTTTAGTGCTGAGAGCTGGGAGCGTGCCCCAAGTCCTCCCCAATTCCGCAACTTGAATAACCTAGTCCCAACTTGGGACTAACTAAGGATTTGGGAGCGTGTCAATACTAGTCATATACTTTTAGCACTAACTTGGGAAGGACAACTTAGATCACAAGACATAGCGGGGGGGGTGGGGGGGGGAGAGTGTTCTTACACCTAAATAATAGGCGTAAGATCCACAACATTAAATTACAGACACTTGTAATTAAAATGAATTAAACTCTCAAATTTCTTATATGTGATTGAAAAAGAAGAGTAAGAAAATCATTTGTGACATGTGAAAAACTTACATTGTGACTTGCAATCATAGATTAAATATCAATATTTACATTGGATTGAAAAGGAAACGAAAAAATACCAAAATAAACATGCAATTGAAACATTAGAACATGTGCATGAAAATAATATGATTGAAAGATTAACTTTAAAGTGTGACTAAAATTTTATTACTTACATGCAACCCAAAAGTTAAAACATGTGACCAAAAGGAATTTGAAAAAGTCTATTGATGTTAAATTTACATCAAGGTTGTTTGAACCGGTTTTGTTGGAGGAGCTATGTTTGGTTGTAACTTGTGAGGGATTTTTTTTTTAATTGTTCATTTTCCATTTTTTTCATTCCTGAACTTTGCATCCAAATGTTCTGATTCCTTCTTTTCAATCAAAGGGCTTGTTCAAATTTATTACCCAATAGTTGTTAATCTTCATTGTGTTCATTAGTTTTCACATTTGGTTGATATGTATTGACAATGTAAAATGAAGGTGGGCGTGGCAACGGCATCATTCTATTGGTGAATATAAAATGGAGTTGATAATAATGTGATGTTGTGATGGCTCTTAATATATGGAATGATGGGAAAGGTTTATAGTCTTGTGAATAGATGGCATGGCAACCATGGTGTGGATGGGAACACTAGCATGCTAACACTTGGCACATAAGCAATAAAGGTTGGTGGTGAAAGGTGACAACAAGCTAGAGATACACAAACATCCACAAGGTAGTTAAGTGCAATATCCATTCATTTTTCTTTGTGACAGTTCTTGCCTCCAACTATGGAAAGACCCCCCAAAAAAATTTGATTAATTATGCAATGATTTTGTCTTGCATTGCAGATGTAGTAGCTTGTTCCTAGTAATACTAAATTGAACTTCTTTCAAGCTGTTGTAGGCAATTGACAGTAAGTTTGTTCAAGTGCAAATGTGCACACTTTGACTCACATAAAAGCAAACAAAAAGGTTATTGCATCTTAATAACATGTTTTATGCAAATGCCTCGACTTGAGAGGCAAGAGCCTGCATGCAACTTTGTAGACAGTCTAACCTCTTAAACATACGCCAAAACCCTCCATGATTTCTGCTAGTGTAGTTGAAGGCGCACCCTTATTTGACAAAATCTGCAAGCGGGCAGAATATGCAGGGCGTCTCACTCTTTGAAGTGCCCACACTAGTTTTCCAAGTCATGTTGCAATGGCTGATTTGTTGAATTTACGTATGTGTCTGTATACAGTTTTCTTATAGTTCATGTGCCCATAAAATGATGTGCATGTGGATGTGATGAAAGGAGGTGGAGGGTATGGACTACTATATTAAAAAAACCTTGCATGTGATCTATGTGTCCACATAGCTGCAACTTATGGATGTATGTATCATGACCAACAGTCGTCAAACGAAGTTCTTAGAATAGCATGTTTTGAATTTAGAGCTAACCTAGCATTTGCATGCATGATTTGTGAGTGATCAACAGGGACAAATTTCATGGGCTACTACTGCCAACCATTACAGCCAGAGAGGATCTACCCATGGCACATTCAGAAGGTATATATATAAGAAATAAGAAGAGGCACATAAAATACATTCAAGTGCTGCTTGGTAATTGTCAAACTTCAAAGGCTTGTTGCAAGCTAAACATTTTATGCAAAGACCTGACATGATGAGTTTTAGGTCCAACCTGAAGATGTTCTGTGAAGATGGTCTAGTGATGTGTTTGATCCAAAGACCTAAGTGCATTCTTTTGAGTAGTTAAGGCCCACTTTAGACCAGGGTCCAGGGTCCAATTTCCTAGGAACCAATTTGGACTGATTTGAAGCAAATTGAATCCTTGAGTTGGATTGTACCTTTGGTCCTTAGCCTGATCCTTGGTTCTCCAAATCAGGAGCTCTCCTTTTAGCACTGTTTTTTGGTCCAAACCAATTGATTTTCCTTTCAAAACAGGTGCCATGTAGGTTTAGCCTCAATTTGCCACTTTTTGGTCTCAGACCCTTGTCTAATGGCCTTGGGACCAATTTAAAACTTTCGACCAATAAGATTGCTTGAATTCATTGGTCCCTGGACCTTGGACCCTTGTCTAAAGTTGCCCTATGTGTAAATTTGAAAGTGCCCAAGAACTGAGTTGATTTTTTAAAATTTTAGGTTTTTGGGACATTCTTTACATCCATCATATAATGTTTGGTCATAGATGTGAATTGTGTTGAAGGGGGATATGGAAAGGGAAAAGAAATATGGACACAACACAAACACAAAATAATGTTTTCCCAATGTCTACTAAAATAACTCGAAAAAGAAGTCGTCCAAAATGCATCATGTTTCTGTCTAGGCTATAAATAGTTTTTGCATCTCCCTACACATGACAATTCTGAAAATTGATAATAATATATTACAAGAATGGCAACATTAAAACCTGTTTAAAAATGTCACTTCATTTATTCCTTTATAACACTAATAGAATTCCCCACCAATGCAATTTAAAACATAAATCTACATAAATGTGTCACAAAATTGTCTTGGGCGGTTCTTTTTACTAGGAGTCAAATGTAGAATGATGGTTCTATGGAGATTTAAACCTGACCTGCGAGTTCTTTCAAGAAACCCACTTGTTGTTTGAATTTTTTCAAGCACAGGGAACCAGCAGTTAGATTAAACCGGCCCTTCACTAATTGCCTGCCTATGACCAAATACTTATTTATATCTTCATCATATGTGCTTCGTTTTGACTGATTTAAAATGTTATAGGAGCCCTACCTCAAGCTCTAGAAATCATCTTTGAAGTGCAAAGGAAAAGGAGTAATGAAAACATAACAAGAAGAAACATAAGCTTTCCAATTTACAAAACACATTTTTTTTCACAGATGTTTTTTCTTTGTACCTTTCTCACTTTCAAACCTCATAACTTTCTTAATTCTTATTCATTTTAAACAATTTAAAGTGCTATAGGAGTGCCATCTGAAGTTCTACAAATCATCTTTGAACTCTAATAGCAACAGAGCAACATAAAAGGATTTTTTAAGGTCTTTGGGAACCAGCTTTGGTAGTGTTCCATGGTTTTTTTTTTGAGTTCTTAACCCCCTTTACTTTGGAGGGCTGTAACGTGCCATCTGAAGTTCTACAAATCATCTTTGAACTCTAGTAGCAACAGAGCAACATAAAAGGAATTTTTAGGGTCTTTGGGAACCAGCTTTGGTAGTGTTCCATGGTTTTGTTTTTGAGTTCTTAACCCCCTTTACTTTGGGAGGCTGTAACTTTCTCATTTCTTATCTTTTTTCAACCATTGTTAGTGTGTTAGATGTGCCAAGAGGAGGGGTTCAAGTTTTGTTTGGACTCCAGGAACAATGTAGCCCTCCCCTTGGATCCAGCCTGCCCTGAGCACTTAAGTGTTCCGTCACTGGCCAGTCTACCCTATAACATCAAAGCTCTTACTTCATTTCATATTGAAGCCACTTGTCCCCACCCCCCAACCACTTTCCTACCCATATACAGGACTTTCTTTAGAACTTTAAAAAGCTGGACAAACTACATCCTGATCTAAAACCACAGTCATGGGTTTCAATGCTTGTTTGAATTTTGAACTATTTCATTTCAACAGATTGCTGGAGTTGAATTCACAGATGGATTAAGGACTCTGTGTCAAAGCTATGAAATCTAACACTCAGGTCAAATGTAGTAAACTTTGATCTTTGAGAGTTTCACTCCAATTGATTAAAATGGCATCATCCCTGCACAAGTAGAAGCAATCAGGCTGCAGAAAAGCAGGAAGATTCTAGCCTGTCTCTTCTACCTCTGATAACCCTCATAATGGATTCGGATCACTGAATGTCTTAAGAACCTTGCATATCTTCAAATGTCAGATAGCCAACCTCCTTTGATCCCCCAGCCATAATTACCCAGTTTTTCTGCATACTGTTGAATCAACTCTCCTAGTGAACAACATACAAAATTTTGTCCAACAACCTCAATCTCTTCCTTGTTATCTCCCATGTTCACTGCTGTTGCACTCTGCTCTGGTAGACTTCTGTAATTGCTGGCCTCCTGCTGATCGACTGTCACATGTGATCAGTAACACTTGTGTGCAGAAAACAAGCTCATTCTTACTCTGTGCCACTGAACTGCAGAATAAGTGACTACTTTGTTGGGTTTAGAAATTATGGGAAGAGAAGTTACAAAGACATTCAGGGTTCAACAGTCCGCTGAGAAACTCCCCTTCCATCAGAAGGCTCAACTTGTTGTTTCAGCAGGCTCAAGGTCTCATCATTGGGAAAGATGTTATCTGCTTGCATGCGTTGCAAAAACCCACTGGCAGGAACCTGGCCCACAATATAAGCCTTCAACAGCATGTTGAATTTCTGGACATCCACCTTTGGATACAACTTTCTCAGCTCTCCAAAATGCCTCTCAGCAAGTACAACATCCCCTCTTTCGGCACAACCATTAAGAATCGCATCCATTGTCACTAGCCATGGTTTGGTCCGCACATTAAATGTGGATTCTGCTTGAGCTTTTGCCACAGTCTCAAGTGCTTTGTCTAGTTGGAGGTTCTTCAAGTATCCATTGACTAAATGATGGTAAGTGATGGAAGTCCTTTTCCGCCCCCTTTTTTCCATTTCTTCAACAACTGCCTCTGCTTGTTCCATCAGGCCTTGCCGAGTGTAAACACTCAGCATTGCATTGTACTGACGTCCTAATGCTAGCCCTTTTTCCTTTGTAAGAACTTTGTAAATCTCCTCTGCCCTCTCAACCTTTCCAAGCTTCCCAAGAGCTTCAAGCATTGTCACATAGGTACTGGTTGAAATCCCTGGGAGGCTCTTTGATTTTGCCCACACCCTTTCCACTGCCTCATAATCCCCAATAGTACTGTACTGAGCAAGGAGGATATCATATGCTGCACGTCTTCGTATAACGTCACCCTCTTCCATCTCGTGAAGAAAAACCTTTGCCTTCACAAGATCACCAGATTTTACATATGTGCTTGCAAGAGTGCCATATGTTGCCGCATCAGGCTTCACACCCTCATCAGCCTTCAACTCCTCAAAGATCTGCTCCATCCCAACAATGTCTCCACTCTGTGCCTTCCAATCCATCAAGATATTATATGTGTAAACATCACGAGCAATCCCCATTGTCTTCATCTCCTCCAACAATTTGGGGATTTTGTCCATGGAACCTTTGCTCTTGTACAGCAACAGCATTTGGTTGAAAGCAAAGGAATGAGTAAGTAGCCCAGAAGCTTTGAACTCTGCAAAGGTTGCTTCAGCTTTGTCAGACTTTTCAGAGTCTACATATCCCTTCAAGAGGGTGTGGTAAGCTGCCTGTGTCTTCAACTCTGGGGGTGCATTTCTGAACAATGCTTCCAGATTTCTGAATTGCCCCATTTTGGCCTTGAGCTCAAGCTGAACAACATGGTCCATCTCCCCCCACTGAACGCCTTCTTGTTGAACCATCCAGTCTGATATCTGCAGCACCAGAAAAGACAATGGGACTAGTACCAATCAACCTAATAAAGGCAGCTTAAATCTCACGACTAAGGGCAAAGGAACACTTTTAGCTCCCATGCTTTTGGAATTCCCAAGGTGCCACTCTAACCCCTCCAACACTTCAGTGGTTAAGAGATTGACATCTTTCACACCAGCTTAAAGCTGTGATCTGCAGACAAATGAGGAATGCTGATTAGGGGAAAAGGAGTAGTGTTCACAGTTCCCACTTACCTCTAATGCTTGTTTGTAGCGACCCAGCCTTCTGAGTCTAATCATTGTGCTAATGATGGCACGCTTATCAAGACCATGGCCTTCTGCAATCCACCTTTTAACTACAGGCATGATTGACTTCCAAGGTGCCAGTTTTGCCTTCTGGATCCTCCGCCACAAACTTCTTTGGCTTTCATCAACAGATGATTGCTCCTCCTTCAAACTTACATCATCAAGATCATTCCCAGATTCCTCTTCTTCTTCAACAACAGTTGCCTCAGATGCATCCTCCTCATGAGAATCAATTGTATCAGGCTCCCTGAATGAAGCTTCCACTGGAGATGATTCAGCTGGTGAGACTTCATCAAACTTCCCCTCCTCAGGACCCTTCTCAACCAGGACTTGTGATGACAGAGCTCGCATAAAACTTCTGTCCAGTAGCATGAAACTGTGGTAAGAGCAAAAGTGGGTCCTTGTTGACATCAGAAGGTCCTCCTTTCCTTTTGAGGTTCTACTTTGTTCACATTCTCCGTTCTTCTCCACAGACTCTGGGCTTCTGTATTGGGGAACAAAGCTGTCACTTCTGGCACCAGTTGACATTACCCTTTGGAGCTGATAACACACACCCCCTGAACCACCCATAGAAACATGTTCTTCTTCATTCACCTTCTTGAATTCTTGTAATGACCGGCTATCTTTCCAACCTTTCACTGGCCTGAGAGATACAAATCATCACCCAGTCAGTATACATGGTAACAGCATGTACACTCATATTCCAGATGCAATTCCATTCCATCAAATTCTAATTCAAAATGCTAGAGGCATTCAGCAACAAAAGTGTGAGGAGGACAAGCGAATTGCCAAAAAAAGAGATTCTCCAGTAGCCAGTAGCAAAAGAAGGGAAGAGAAAAATTTCAAGAATTGCAAGGAATACAGCTTGACAGTCCTAACAAAGCACTGGACAACAATGGAAATGATGACAACAGCTTTGAGAGGACGAAGAAGCCTAGTCAACAATTTCCTTTCATTGCCCTTAAAGAAATTGCAACCGCTAACCCCAAATCTTTGGAGTTGAAACAAGGAGCAGCACCTGCCTGAGTGAATATGCAAGAGAAACCATGATACCAGGGGGCCAGGGTTCGAAGTAGAGGACAAGGGGGGTTGCTTGTTCATGGAACAAGGGCGAGGAATAGAAGAAGAGGCTTCAAAGATCGAAGAATGTGGGCTAGGGTTTAGGGTTTAGGATTTAGGAGGTACAAGGACCGCCTGCCTGTGTGAATCTGCAAGAGAAACCATGATACCAGGACACTAGGGTTCAAAGTAGAGGACAAGGGGGCTTGCTCGTTCATAGAACAAGAGAGAGAGGGATAGAAGAGGTTTGCTTCCGAGTTGAAGGAGTGTGGGCTAGGGTTTAGGGTTTAGGAGGTAAGAAGGAGAAAGACGAGTATTTTCTAACCTTTGTGATCGAGCCACGCGCACTGCTCTCCACACTCTCGACATGGCCTTTCGATGTTCTCCGATCTGGACACAAGAAAAACCCATTAGAACGTACACCTCAATATTAGAAGCCAACCAACCCCACATACCATGATACACAAATGGAGACAAATAGCAACCAAAACAAAAGGACGTACGCACGAGGCTTCTGTTATTACTCACGGCTCAAGCTTCAGCAACTGGAATTTGTGCTTCCCTTCAACGTTGAGGAGGTGGAAAGAAAGGGAGAGCTTGAAAATCTCAGAACAGACGTATCAATCCTTCGCATTTGCCATCGCCAAGGCCACAAATGAGCTCGCCGTCGCAGCGACGATGAAGCGCTGTGCGTGGCCGCCGCTGCGAGAGCCGAACGTCCGACGACTCCTCGACAGACGTCCGACGAGCGCCTCCGAACGTCGAACTGCGTTCGAGACAAAACCACAATCCGGATGGATGTCTAACGGTTATCATCGGACATGACCAGGGTTGGGAATCTACCCGCCTTTGGACAGAACCGGAACCGAACTTCCGAACTAGTGAATTTTCAATTTTGTGATGTAGCCGAGGTGATAACCCGATTTCGCCAAATTTGGCTATTAAATGAAAAGAAAACATTCAAAACATCCTTTTATATATTCTTGGCTACCTATTTGAACCATGTATAGAAATGTGGCAACTTAATTTTAATTATTTCATTTATTAAAAAAATGTTGATTTTTTTCAAAAAATCATTGAATTTACCACATAAATTTCAAATTTCACAACAAAAAAAATTAAAAATTGCTAATTTGGTAGTTGACTATGTTTAGTGGAATGCAATTTTCAATGACATACACACTTCAAGAAAAAAGAAAATGGCAAAGCCTAATTTTTACCAATGTAATTTTAATTTTATGATTTTTCACTTATCAAATTTTGTGTCAAGATTATTCTCATTTAAAAATTTTCATCTAAATTTAAATTGCAATACACCCAAAGTTACTTTTTGAAATGCCCTAAACCTGAACCTTTAACTAATAAACCTTTTTTAAACCAAACCTTAGACCATTTGAAGCTTCAAGCTTGATTTGAAATATTGCAACCTTCAACCATGATTCTTAATATGTAAACCTTTATCAACGGTATAATTTATATATGGCTTTTAAGGGTAAACCACAAGGAGCAAAGGTTTCAAATATTTCAAAAAATGTTTATGGTTGAGGTTTTGAATATGGCTTACAAGTGTCAATTTTTCCACACTTGCACTAGTAGGAGCAAGAATCACAATAATGCTTGAGAAATTGGTCATTTAACATTGCCAATGTTTTAGGAGCATGGTCACAAGTTTGAACCAATGTTGTAGGCCACAACAAGTTGGACATATTGTGCATAAAATTCTGAAATGAAAGATAAGGCTAAAATATCATTTGCCACAACAAGAATAAATGTTTTGACATATCTAGCAATAACTTTTATTGTAGCCAACTCATTTAAATAGATAAATTCTTGGAGGGTATGAATAGGTGCAAAACACACACACAAAGAAATAGGGTCAATTTGTTCAATTGTTGTCATTAGCCCAACTCACAACACAAAACACTAGTCACCTCTTTCAAATTTGTTTTTAAAAATCACTCCAAAATTATAGACTCAAATGAAAGGGCATACATTTAACCAAGGTGAAAATGTAATGACAAAAGCAAACCCAATTGTCAATGTTGTGGTCAAATCACTACTACAAATTGTGGGTGCAGTTCATTAGGGCCTGTTCACTAGACCAATGAATTCATTGCTTTTTCATTGGTCCCTATTCATTACAACCAGTGAAATCACTTGACATATAAAGACACCTTTAGTTGTAGTGAGTATTTTAAAAAGTTAACTAAATCACAATATATATAGTTGAAATCACTACCAACAACATCACATGAACCATATATATTAACATTGCACCCTTCACAACAAAGCACCAAGAATTAATTGTTGCACATTTGTAATCCCAACAATTGCAACAAGGGTTGACCTCATTTTGCTTAAACTACATAAGTCTACCATCTAGCAAGTTTTGGATCTTACAATCTATTACATTCTCTCATAGTACTTACAATTTGCAATTTACACAAATGTTCCATAGTCGCCAAAACAAAAGTTTAAAATCTATGTTATGAAGTTTGCGATATACTGCATACTTTCACAATGTTTATAGTATTCTTTTTGCCACAATATCATAAACATGTTACTTCCTTTTGAAGCATCTCAACTTTGAATTCCAATAATTTTTGCACATGACACCAATATATTGTTTTTCCTCACAATGCATACAACCTGCAATCATCATTTCTCCGCCCAATAACAAAAGCCTACAATCTATAATCTCTCAAAATCACTTCAACTTTCAATTTCTTAGATCCTTATGATTTAATTTACCTTCACATTTTTATGATCTATTTCACCTTTTCACAATATCAAAGCTTCACAACTTATCAACTTACAACCAAAAAACTACGAGGATTCTAAACTAATATCAAGGTTATATGATAATATAGATTTAAGTTTCATTTAATTGTTAGTGACTTTAATATTTAGGGTTAATATAATTTCATTAGGATTTATAGGTTTGGCTATTGCAACCATTTGTCCAACCTAAGGTTGTTAAGGTTAAGAATGTATTAAAAAGTTGAAGTTATAAATAATAATTAAACATCAAATGACTCCTCATTAATTTCTAAAGCCTTGAAAAAATTTCAATAAAATCATGTTCATTAACATGTTCAAAATTTAAGGGTGAGATATTAAATAGCTAAAAAAAAAGTTTTATAATTATATTGTTTAACCCTAGAATGATGTAAATAGTACACATTGGGGCATGCAAATTACAATACACCTTGTATATTGATTACAATACACCCACATATATAATATATAAGGTGTATTGTAATTTTCATATCCACATGTATATTATTTACATTTAGTGTAACATTCACCATTGGCACAAAGTGTGAAATGATTACCCAATTAAATCTTGCTTCCAAAATCATTTTTTTGTAATTTAATTGAATTTCCAATGACAAAAAAATTTCAAAACACCTTGATTGAACCTTATTCATTGAATGTTTTCCAACAATGCCAAAAGCATGCCCAAATTCCCATATAGTTTTCAATTTTGATTTTAATGCATTTTCACTAAAACAATTGTTCAATATTCAATATTTTTTCACCATAGGTCAAAACATTATGAAACCAACTTAGTTTACCCTTACTCATCAAGGGCTTCCCAATGGTGACAAGAGGCATTGTAGTTTGAAAAATCTCAACATGACAAACAAACAAACACCTTTCCTACATGGATAGATTTGACATTTTTGTGTTAAAATAAAGATCAATCATCATTTTCAAGTAGTCAAATTTAGGTTTAAAAATGTCTTATTAGATTTGATCCTTATGATCTCAATTTTTATAATCATCAACATGAAATTTTTAATTCCCCTTATGATGGATTTTTTTTATGCTCCTTATGATGACTTCTACTCACCATTACTTATAGAAATCTCACTCTAAGTTTCCAGACCACATACCAAAAAACCTTAAATCACAATTAATTATATTCTATAGGTCAATGTATAGTTAATACATTAACCTATAGAACATAGTTAATTATACATTGAATTAATGTAGAGTTAATTTGTTAAATGTGCAAGAATGTTAGGTTTGAAAAAAACTCCTAATGAACTTGAACCCCCAATTGCATTAGTACTAAAATTTATAGTGTTGAAATTAAAAGCACCTAATGAGCAAAAGGGGAGAGAGGGGGTAGGTGTTGACATCCCAAAATTGCCCCTTCCATGTATTTGTGATTTTACAACATTTTAACAATGTATTAAAATTAAATGTTAATGAAATGTTGAGCAATCATTGATATGATATTGTAATGGACTTAATATAATGTTTACAATGTGTTACAATGCCATCATAATATTATATCAATGATTGTATCAACATTTGATTAGCACTTTATTGTTAAAAATATTATAAAATCACAAATACATGGAGGGGACAAATTTGTGATGGGATTTCTATTGTTCTCAATAGTTCTTCGATTTATCCCATATCTCTTATAACCTAAATAAGGAGCCCTAAATAGATGTTTCACAAGGGCAATCCAAGGGGAACAATTGTTGCAATCTCCATAAACAATAGGTACATCTCTCCATCTCCAAAATACCCATCAAAGCCACCAACCATAAAAAAGATTCATTCATATTAAATTCCAAAAATTGAGAAAACAAAAAAAAAAGAAAGTGTAAATGAAGAGGCAAATTTGAACATGGCCATTGCGAGTGATGTTTGTTCTTTGATGCAAAATTTTGCCATTCATTTTTTGACCAAAAACAAATTGAGAAACTTTTTGGAAAAAATAATTTAGTGTAAATTCAACTAATTTTTCTAATTAAGTCTACAAAAAATCCAAAATTCAATATCAAAAAAATGAAAAAAAAAAACAAGCCCAAGTCTAAATTAAATACGTTTAAATAACATTGACAAAGAAGCCCAATGGTCCTCAATCCTGGTGTGCAAGGGAAAATGTTAAATAGGCGAAGAGTTTAAAATGCCACGTTCTTTTTTAAAGCCCCATATAAATTTTTTTCCCCACAGAAATTAGGTGATACCTACACACCTTTCATACCCGTATCATGCCATGTCATGAGCACTAAAGGTTATATGGCATGCTAGGTAGCATACTATACCCTTAACATGGCACATTTTATTTTATAACAAGGGGTGTGCCACATTGTGGCCTTGCCATTTACATTAAAAAGTATCTTAAGGCAAAAGGAAGAGTTATGGAAACTCAAATAATTTCACCATGCAAAAATATAATCTTTCAAAAAATTCTGTAAAAAAAAAAACCAAAATCCTTCAAGATATTATAACTCTATATAACTGATCTTCAAGTTTCAACACAAGCCAAAATATCATGTTTCAAAAATCCTCATATAAAAATATATAGACCTATTATTATTATTACCTAGGGGCCAAAATCCCTTAAAGCTACTATACTCTATGATGCATCTAAACACAATATTCCTGCCTTGGGTAGGCAAGGCCAATAAACATGCCATGCTAATGATGTACATGGTTTTTTTGCACTTGAAAAATGAATGAAGATGGTTTTTTTCTTTTTTAAAAAATATTTTTTAAAATTTAAAATTAAAATTTAATTTTTTAATTTTTTTAGCCCTTGAAATCTTAATTGGGCAAAGGGCAAGCAGGGAGAAAAAACTTGTCCTAGTACTAGTACATGTCCTGGGCATTAACAGAAATTTCCTAGTGTATTTGTAGGGCACCTCATTCAGCATTTTTCCTCCACTTAAAAACCAGGCCAGGCATTTTGCTTTTCAGAAATGCATTAGCCCTTTTCATTTTTCCCATGATATCACTTGGTCCCAGTATCACGAAGATAATTAATTAATTAATTAATTAATTAAAATTGTCTTTTTTTCTTTTTTTTTCTGCCCTGAATTTGGATCACGTTTGGGGCAGCAGAGAGGAGTGGGAAGCTTTGAAGGTGTAGTAGTGAAATTAGGGTTGCAGAGGAGGACGAGGATTTGGAGGAAGCAAAGGATTTGAACCTTCGCAGATTATGGATGCTTGAGGAGAATTTCGTGTTGGGTACTAGACATTTGAGCTGATTGAACCCACGTTTGAAGTTGGCGTGTAGAATCTTCAGCCGCCGCCGCCGCCGCTGCCGGAAGTTGGTGGAAGAGAAGTGGTGCTTGCTGCTCAGAAGGCAGAAAAAGGATTGTCCGGGGTTTAGGGTTTCTTTCTTCCTGGAAGGAATGGAGTTACAACAACAACAACAGAAGAAGAAGAAGAAGAACCCAAGTTGTTGTTTGTGTTTATGGATGTGATTACGGAATTTGACGTGCTCTCCTGTAGACAATAAGACTGATAGGTATATAAGCTGGGCTTGACTGTCCAAGGCTAGGGTTACCATCTGAAAGCAGGATGAATACAGGGGCGTTGAGGAGGAGAGTACATCATGAAGATGTCGGCGGCAGGAGGAATGAGAGGTTGGAATTTGGTGCTGGTGCCGATGGCCTAGATGAGCCTCTCCTTGGACAAGATCGTTATGAAACAGCTCGTGCATCATATGTGAGTTTTCCTCCTCCTCCGAAGTCGAAATAGAGGGAGATTTCCATCATCGGAGACTCTAACTTTGATTGCAGAAATGTGGTCATGCAGGTTGATGATGACAGTGATGATGACTGGAGAGAGAAAAAGAGTAGGGAAGAGCAGGCCTGGACACAGAACTTGTCACGGTTGATTGCTCTATGGGCTCAGTGGTTCAGTAAGCCTTTTTTCTTTCCCCCCCCTTAACCTTATAAGAAATTCTGCTTCATGTAAGCTCCTTGTGTTGTTGTATCCTCAAGTCTGTGCTAGTCTAGGGCACTCAAATTCTAGCCATCCTCACTATTGAAGCTCTCTGCTATTGTGTGGCTGCATCCTGAGGTTGGTATATAAACTTGTAACATGTGCAGCAAATGCAGTAGTGGGTGGAGGTGCATGGGTGGGGAGCACTCTCTTTCAATTGCTACTTCGGCGACAAGCAAATGACTCACAGACAGTGGAAGAGATCTACCTGTCTCCAATTCAAGTATGTTCCCTAACAGAATCCAGTACAACAAACTAGTATAGGCAGCGATTCTGTGGAAATTCAGGGTCATTTATATGTGAGAAACAAACTAGGCTAAACTATTCTGGTGGTAGAATCAACAGGAGTGATTGACTCTGCCATCAGAATTGGTTTGGTATACATTACTGATGTGCTCAGAATAAACACCTATGCTACTTTATGCCATTGAGGGGTGTCCGTCTGCTGCCCTTTCTAGCACCCTGTCCATCCCATGGACAGGCACATGGGTAGACAGAAAGGGCTGTTGGACATAGATGAATTCAATCATTGGAAGAAGGGTTGTTTCCTTGGGGTTCTAGTACCAGGCCCCAGATTTTCAGTTGACGAAGAATTACAGGCTGTTAACATCCAACATCATGGATGCCTGTGATCATTGAAGATTATGCAGCAGAGCTGACAAGTCACAAATCTGCTGGCAGGCAGAAAGACTAGAAAATCTGCAACAGCGCTTAAGTGTGCCATTTGATGGGTCTCGTGCAGAACACCAGGTATGTATTCATGCTGCCTTTTGAAAGTCACAGAGAAGAGCTTTTTACGGTTCTGTATGTGTGGTTTTCTTTGTATATTGAATCTTAACTACTTGTACTCATTGCAGGATGCTCTAAGAGCCCTTTGGCGCTCTGCATTTCCAGGCCGCGCTTTACCTGGGCTTGTGTCAGAGCAATGGAAGGAGATGGGCTGGCAAGGCACAGATCCCTCCACTGACTTCAGGTGTGTGATGACATCATGCCCATAAGCAGATCTTGTTCAAGGATAGATATTGGTGTGCTCAGGAATTGAGGTTGTTGATTCAGACATAAGCTCACCAAATTGCCTGGAACCTGTGATGGTGATTGGAATCTTGTGCAGGGGAGGTGGGTTCATATCACTGCAAAATTTGCTCTTCTTTTCTCGAAAATTTCCTGTATGCCACCCAACTTTCAGATGTTTCTGCATGACTAAATGATGACCTGCCTCTTTTGTTTGCTCTTTTTCTATTCAATGAACCCCAGAAACCTCATAACGCCTGAGCTGTGGGGGTTCCATCTGTGTTAAATATATTTATGACTCATTTTATGTGCTACATGTAAATCCAATGATGATGTGCCATTCCAACTACAGATTATCAGCATTTTTTTGGTGGTTGCACAGCGTTGTAATTGTCTTGTTGCACGTAAAGTCAGTAAGATCTTGGCTGAAGAGTGACCACAATTTCTGTGGTGTGTGCTTTAGGACTCATTCCAGAGATTATTGCACAAGCAAGAGGGAAAGCGGGCCACATGGGAGTATCCATTTGCAGTCGCTGGTCTCAACATATCCTTCATGTTGATTCAAATGCTCGATCTCAAAGCAGGTCATGGTTTATTCTCTTATCAATAAGTCATCTCTTCTAACACCGCTTGTATCTCATAGTTGCCAGCATAGTTCTTTTGCTAGAGGCTTAGTCTGATAGCTGATTTTTTCCATTATTTTTGCAGCAAAACCAACATCAATGTCAGGCATTACATTTTTGAAGATACTAGCTGGTATGCTTTTTCTCTACCAACTCTTGATTGAGACCAAACAACTGATGAACTAGGCTGTATATGTACTTTTTGAGGAATTTGAATTCAGTATACTGACAGAAGGTCTCATGTGTTGCTTGTAACATTTGGTGAATGTTGATGCTTTTCCATTCAACATGTTGTGTATCCCAAACCTGAAATTTGCCTTCCAACTCCCAGAGCATGATACTGACAAATGGTAGAACTGGTCACAGCTGTACATGAGTTCTCTATCAATAGAATTTCAATCTGGCTGAATCTTTTGATTGGTCACTTGTCCATGTGATTTCAGAGGATGAAATGGCATTTGACATGCTGTACTGTGTTGCATTTGAGATGCTGGATGCCCATTGGCTGGCTATGAGGGCCTCTTACATGGAATTCAATGTAACCTCCCTCTGCCTATTTTTGTCCTGTTCCTGGGCCACTGGAATGTACTGCCTTGTTGATCCAGTGTTAGAAAGGGTTTTGCTGGCAAATAATTGTGGCATTATTTTGGTGTCTGCAGGCTGTATTGAAAGCAACTCGCATGCAGCTAGAGAGAGAGATGATGTTGGAAGATGTCTGCTGTGTTCAGGATCTTCCAGCCTTCAACCTCTTGTCCCCTTCAAAAACCTAGATCTTTCAATTTCTGTTTTATTAGATAATTATTTATTGCCTATGGTAATTTGTATCATACAACAAGTTTGTCATTCAGCAATCAGTAATACACTTTTGCAAAGATGTTAGGCCCTTTTGGGTTTCAACTACTTACAAGTCTAGAAGTCCACTTTGTTGGCAATGAAATCAACAACCAAACCAGCTTGTGATATATGTATTGGTTCTTTTGTTGTGCACAGGTCTGGATTGCAATGAGCTGAAATATGTATGAGGTGACTGAAATGCAGGCATGCTTTGGTTTGTTAGTGCCTATTATGATTTGTTGCTCTTTAGTGCAGTGTCTGTACTGACTTTCATACAAAGCACCAACTGTAACTTGAAGTTAGGGTATGCCTACTAGGTTGGCAGTGAAATTGATCTTTGCTTTGGACACAGTTATGATCACTGGTTACTAAGAAAATATGTGGTGTGCAATGGGTTGGTGTACATCTGTTGGGAGCTTGGTATCTGGGGCCTCTCATGTGTGGTTGTGCTAGGGTGGATACTGGGTCCCAAATGAACTCCAACGTTAAGCATCCTAGCCCGGAAGGCTGGGATGGTAACCTCTCAAGGTAGCAGTGCCATGAATATGCCTAGAGCTCATCTGTCAAAGAGTCTAGGAATTTGTTTCAGGTGGAAGCTGATTCATTTGAACCTCTTATTTGCTTTCTTCTATGTTCACATCAATGCCTCTTTTGCGTTCCTCATCAATTGCAAGCAACTTTGGAATTGGTGTTATCGAAGTTAATTGGATGATCATTGGATTTGTAACCACCTACCATGACAAAGGTTTCTTGTGGAGGTCCCCCAATATGTGTGATAATTGTACTTTTTGTCTCTTGCTTCACCTGGTTACAATCTAAACTTGTAATTTGCTGCTACTTGATTGATTTTGGCAACCCATTTCTTTTATCATTTGCTTCAAAGGAAGGTAGCAGATCATGTCTCCCAACCCTTCTATCTGAGTGTTTTTATAGTTGGGCTTCCCACATCACCATGTATTGCCATGTAGTTTAAAAAGTTGTTTTCCAACCTAACCTTTTTCACTCTTCACAACTCAGAGTCCAATTTTTTGCCTCTTCAATTGTTGGTGAGGATTGTTCATTTGACTTGCTTCAACATCTTTTCTTGCCCTTTTCAAAATATTTTTGAACATTCATTTTTCTTCAAATGTTGAATGGTTTCTATCTGATGCTTCATATGCATTTGTACCCAACTTGGACAGTTCTTTAATTTTCAAAGAGATCCTAACAAAATCAATTCCCTTTTCAGTGATAACGGATGGGACTCAGATGTATGTTGTCAGTTTTTTAAAATTGTGGGGGGGGAAAAATGGTGGGAGTCTGCTACATCCCACATCCCAACAATCCAAGACTAGGAAAGAATGTCCACAATCCAAGATTGTGGACATCCAACAGCCTGGTGCTACCTTCCTCCCCAGCATTCAAGACACATTCAAAAGAAATAAAAGGAGTGAGCTCTGTTGCTTGCTCCCACCTCCCCCAAATCCAAAAGATCATGTAGTTCAAGTGAAGAACATCCATTTAATTTTTGGTGTAGCCTCTAACATTCACCAGTTCTTTCAGTTCTTTCAGTTGTCAGATCTTTTTGGCATTCATATGCATCGGTTTTCTAGAAAAGAACTGGGCTGAACCCTATATCGGTTCTGATTAGGATTTTAATACCCACCCAACACTAATTTGTACAAGTGCAATTGCAAAGTTTTGAATCAATATACCTACTTGAACACCTTCTTACCTCATAGAGATGGGATGATTTTAAAGGTTATTCCTCATAAAAGAGTTCCTAGTGATGAAACTCAAGCAAGCTCCATAAAACAAAATACCTAGCAAAGGGGGAAAGAAAAAACAAAGAAAGAAAACCAAAGTCCAAGCCAAAAAAACAAAAACCCAAAGTGAGTCATAAAGGGGCAAAGGAATCACTTATGTTCTAAAGCCCTCACCAGTTGCAAGAAGCATATGAAAAAGATGGGATGAAAAACCTGAAAGAGCAATAAGCCTAGAAGAACCCTCACCTACAACAATAGTGCGCCTCAAAATAGAGGTGGTTTGAGCTCTTTACAAAGCTATCAACACCCTTTGCTTATGAAAGGCACATAGAACTACCAAAAAAAGGTCATCGGTGCTTTTTGCTGATCATGCCATGTTAACACATTGATGAAAAAAATTGTCGACTTATTGATGTAGACAACCAAAAACCTCTATGGCAAAGAGAAAAAATTCATGGACATGATGTTGATCATGGTAAAGTCCTTCTTTTGTCTAAGTTACCACTATCACAACCACACACAATATGATGCAACATCTAAAATCAAATATATTTGGGTGGGATCAATAATGACCACATTAGCCAAGGTACAAATGTTATCAATTGATAACACGATGTCAACCTTTCGATAAGAAGACTAAAAGGAATGTGGCAGAAGGACATGAATTTGCTCATGAAACATAAAACCTTATCACTTTCTAATGAAGCAAAATATCCTAAACAACATCATGGAATGTGATTTGTTCCCCACCATGGGAGTAACAAAAAAATTGGATCCTTGCTAGACCTAAAGATTGGCCACAAACCCCAAAACTAAAAGATGGGGGATGCTTAACCTAGTGTGCAACATAGGAAAAAACATTGAAGGTTAAACAAAAGACGGAATGATCAAGCAAGCAAAAAGCCATGTATTTGCCCCTAGGTCCACATAGAACTTCAAATGTGCACAATGTAAATCAAAAGCCATGTTAGAAAATATGTTTTAAAAAGAATGATTGTACAATATGTCTCAAATGTTTTAAAACCAATCTTAACCTCTCTTTGCAAACTACAAGAATTCAGAATGCTAGCCAACACATTTTTAAAAAAAAAAGTTCTCACGCCAACCTCAAGTGGGCTTAGAAAGGAAGGATACTTGAACTATTGGTGCCTATCACCTCCCATAAGAATGAATGACAATTTGATAAGAATTTAGCAGTAACGATGAATGCAACAAGTGCACATTTCCCCAAGTAAACCATCAATGCAATGAACTTTGGAAATGAAACCAATCCCCCCAACAAAAAATGGGGAAAAAACCTATTGATGAAGGGGGTTTATGGACAATCCAAAGATCGATTTCAACTTTAGCATCTTGCATGCATATAATTTTGATATTTTTTTCAACAAACTTGAAATTAGGGTAAATTGGTAATTACAAATGCTTTCTGAAGTCATTGTAGAGAGGCTCATTATTCTGGGGGGGGTAATGAAAGGTGCTAAACTTGGTTGCTAAACTATTTTCCATCATAGGAAATTCACATAGCATCTTGGCACCGTTTTACTCCTTTTCCATCATTTATAGACATTGGATTTTATAGACTCCATGTTGATCTTGTTGTGGATTTACAAATTGTTCCACAAATTTCTCATACCCTAATTTCTCATAGTGGTGAACCAACCCTTGGCCAAATAACATTATGTCCGCTTTTTTTCTCTAGGGTTTATTTTTTACTCACCACTTCACTTTGACCCTTATGCCAATCATGATCATGACATTTTTATGAATACCTTAGTTTTGGGTTTTAATCCAAACCAAACAATAAAGTTGCACACCTTCTCTGATGTGATCACACTCCTCACATTATTATCAGATGTAGGTAGTTTGCAATAAGTTGAATAAAATTATGCATAAAATTAAGTTCCCTTGGACAAGTATCATTGTGATGTAAGATTGTATCTTCTATTACTAGATCATCACACAAATCTTTCCTTTTGAAAAGGATAAATCTGCCAGGTTTGTCTACTCCTGATTTTTTATGTTGATTGAGAATTCCACCTACATAGCTAGATGAACTCACAGTTCATATTCAAAACATTTGTTCACTTAGAACCTCTAGCTTGTAGCTTCACATATTTGAAACACATTGTTGAATTTAAAACTTTGCAAAATAGAAATGAGTTGACATTTGGGGAAAGCATGTGAAAGCTTTCAAAAGATCAATGGAAACAGCACTGTGAACACCATTGGAAACTTTGGGAACAACACAGGATTGAAAAGTGGAAAGCCCAAAAGACTTCAACCTTCTATCTCCCTCTTCTTCCAGGGTACTTGGAATAATAAGAGCCTTCCCTTTTCTAGACACAAAAGATGAATAAAAACAGGATGTAACATGTAACATGTAACCCTGGATATGACATTATGACATTGGAGGAGTAGGAGTCTGACATGTCCAAGATTGTTCAGTCTGGGTGAGCAAACGTGGCAGTAAGTACCCATGTCACCCAGATTCTGAAGGCAGGACCGCTCATTCATTTCTCCTGGAAAATCCATAAGGCCCAAAATGGGCTTCTTGGCTCAACTCAGAACTCCCATTACATCACCACAAAATGCACTGCTCTAAACCTTTACTCATCTTTACTGCTGATTACCTCATTGCCAGCAACATTAGCAGCCTCATCCTTCACTTCCCCCTCCACCTTCAATTTGTCCAGTAGTCCTGCAGTTGCATCTGCAGCTTCTTCATCTTTCTCTGACTTCCCAGATACCTTCTCTTGGGCTACTTCAAATGCATCCTTGAATTTTTGTGCACCTATGACAAAACAAAATCACAGCAAATGTGACAAAGGTCCAGTTCCAAAACCCAACCCACCAACAACCCAGTACAGACCAGCACATTCACTGGCTGAAGAAATCAATAGCAAGAATTCTGCTTTCATTGAAGACAACAGGATCTCTGTTCCTACAAATTATCTTGTCCTTAAGACACATAGTGAATGCAGAAAGAAAACTGTTGCAAATGGCCCATTATGCTCATAGAAACTTCACAACTTGTCTACTCTGGCAATAACTGAACGTAAAAGATCCACTAGATATGTCCATGAAACAAAGAAAGCAAAAGGTCAGAGCTCATCATGGCCCATGCTCTAGACAATGATGATCAAGCAAACACTCTAGATATCCCTGAAAACCTAAAGTGATCCATTGCATAAGACCATTTAGCAGTCCATACATATATACAACAACTCTCAGTGGCTGTGAATGATCTTGATTGCCACATGAGAGCTGTCACAAAAATGATAAGATCATGGAAAGTAGACTTTAGATGCGGAAAATACACTTACTTTCAATGCTACCAAACCGTATGCAGAAAAGTTCCTCCTTGAGAGTACCATCTGAGTAGTCAGGGGCATGCCATACCCAAGACTTATCACTCCCAGCATGCTCTTGCAAGGTGGAGGATGCTAGAACTGCACCAGATCAACACCTCTTTTGTCAAACCATCAGCTGCTAACAGATGACTGTCTACCAAGACAAGAAAGATGTAAGTGTACACATCAGAAGATAACCTTGAAGGGAAAATCACTGCTCAGTACTACTACCATGCTCAAAGCATCAATCAAACTCTCCCCCTGCCCTAACATAGAATGCTCACTAAAACTCACAACGCACCTGTCTCCATCTTTCAGATCAAATTCACTTACAACCATTCACATGACAATTGAGATCATTCACAGTGTCAAAATCCAGATATATGCAAATCCAGAGGTACAGCAACTTGTTGCTCACAAATCTAGGATTCTTATCAAACTTCAACATAGATACTACAAAACCCTACATCCTTCAAAATCTGCAAATGTGTTTGGTTCACTGCACTTGATTGCCCTCACAGTGCCATATTTTCTGAAAAATTGATACCCAAACTTCGAGAACACGAGCCAAATAGTAGCATCAATCCTTTTGACTGCGCAGCAGATGTCACAGTTTTGCACAACATGTACCAGCCACAAACAATAGGTGGACCGTACCAAACCCTAGGATTTCTCACTCATGTCAAATCATTTTGGATGCGAGAGACCACAAGAGGAGCTCACCCAGGTGATTGGCACAAATCTTCAGAGTCCTGTTTTGTCTCATGAGCAAGCGAACTTTTTTTGTGTGCTTATGTTCTAGCAGTTTCACCTGCCCAACTCCCCGCTCTTTCCACTGCGTGCCCTCCTTATCAAACCGATACAACTTTGCCTTGCTGCAAAAACATGTCAACCGCACCCGACCTCAAAACTGTCGAACTGATTTTTCAAATAAATATAGAGCTTTCCACGGGAACACCCAAAAAAAATTCCATTTACTTCAAGTCCAGGACTGTGACAAAAGAATCACGGCTCACATGTCAAGAAGCACGTCTTCATTCTCCTCACCGGTACTGATGACAACTTCCTCCAGCTTCACAATCGGAGCAATCTGTGCTCCAGTGTCCTCTTCGTCGCCATGCTGCTTACCGGCCTCTTCAGCTGCTGCCTCTTCACCGCCAGTTGCAGGAGCTGCTGCTTCTGCGGATGGAGTCGCTTTCTCTTCTTCCACGGCACTCACATCCCTCTTCTCATCAGCCCCTGCCATTTCCTGATAGATTTTTGTAAGCGAAAAATCCCACGAATCGGTCACAACAGGGGGAGCAGAAGAAGTACCGGCAGCGTCTCAGAAGATCGGAAAGGAAGAATTGAGAGGAGAAGAGAGAGAGCGAGAGAAATGGAAAGAGAGCACAGAGAGACGGAGGAGCGTCTCGAGAGCCGCGCTCGTCCATAGCCAGAGAGCTTGCCCTAACCAACCGCGGTTCCAAGACCTCACAGGGGTTGTCAGAACTAACTAGAGTTACTCTATTTACCAATTACACGACTTCCGGTTATTTCTCGGCTCTTTTGTGAAACCCGCCGGTTCTTTGAGGTTTCAGAACTCATTGGACCCAGTAGTGATTCTTTTATTCAGATTTTTTTGTTCTTTCAACAGGGTGTTCTCTGGTTTTGAAATATTTGAAAACTGGAACCGACGGTTATTAGCCAAAATTTTACCCGCCCAACGCTCGTGGTACGAAACCACATGGCACTAGGAAATGCGGTTTTGGGCCATTGGCACAAAAACCCAATTCCATGAACTCATGGCACAACTTGTATTTAGGGTTATTTATTTATTATTTATTTATTATTTATTTTAAAAATTGTTTTTGGCGGGGGGGGGTGGGGTATGAAAATGCAACTCCTCAAATTAAAAGGGTAGGAATACATTGTGAAGCTCATGATAACAATGCCTTGGGTATACTCCACAATCTTATTAGCATAACTAATACAAACAAATAGAACTCCCCCAAGAACACCCCCAACACATTGTGACTACTATCATGTAGTTAGATACCCGACCAAAATTTGGCTCGACACCAAACATGCCAACTCCTTGAGATTCTCTTTATGAATGGGGCATTTGTATCCTATTCACCTCAATTGTCACAAGAAGAACAAGTCTTCATGAATTAGATTCTTTCTTCCTCATGGAAGTAAGTGATTAGGTAGGCCATATACAATTGCACAAAGTACTTCGGAGAGATTTCCTAGTGTATTTGGAAGGTGGGTAGGTAGGTACCTTCATCTTAAGGGTATGTATTTATTTGTTCATCTTTTATTGCATTTAATTAGATGGGGTGCTTCTCATGTTCAACTTTTCTATTTGTTTATCGACAATTAATCATTTTGATTGGCACATTATGGAAAAAAAAAAAAAACTAAAACTTTGGAGGCTCTCCAATATAGAACAATCTATTCTCAATTTAGAGTGCCTTACCCTATGGCCCACATATATATAGGTGAAAAGTTGACAACTTTGGGCAAAGCATATGGGATAAAAGTGTGGTGCTATTGGGAACACATATATGGAACACACTTAGAACTATAGGAACCCTTTGGGAACTTGATGGAACACAATGGGAACACTTGGATAGCATGCCATTACACCCTACAAACCAAGGATGAAGTTTGAGGTTTGGGGTGTAATGCCATTCTACTAGGGAATTACCCAACATTATAAAAGAGAGAGGAACTTGATAAGTAAGGGGGAGCATAACAACAAGCCCTTCCACTCTATGAGGGGCACTTCAAAATATGACCCTTGTACAATAATACAAGGGCCCATCCCTAAAGTTATTACATAGTTGGAAAGCTTCCCAATCTTGGACTTAGTCAAATTGGGCGCAAGTTAGAAAAGTTTAGGACTCATGTTATAGGTTGGTGACATGTTAGAACCTACTTTTCAAATATTGCAGATTTTTTATAAAAATTCCTCATAATGTGAAGACAATGTGCCATGACAAAAGGGTCATATTTTTTTTTGTTGCCATATTGTGAAATTTTAGCAAAAATAAAACAAAAATACTAGTAGTTGTTGGTATGCTCAACGCGTTAAAAAATTAACCAAACAACCTATATTTGATATGGGAAATTCAAAGTTTTTGGAGATCTTGATTCTATTGTTGGTCATAACCAATGTTGGTTAGATATTGATTCTTTTAATGCTTGGCTAAGTAGGTTTTTGCTCTAATTTTAATTTTCGATTGTCATAAGGGTATAAGAGAATTGAATTTTGAAATTTAATGGATCCACTTAGTATCAATTTACATCTCTAAGCAATATCTTTGGTTATCAAACTTTTCAAGTATTATTTTTGGGAATACCCATCTTTTTATGCATAAGGATTAGTTTTTGAAATATTAGACCTTGGAACCCCTTCATACTCACCCATTATGCCAAGAATCAATTTTTCTAAATACTCAAATTGAAGTATTGTGTCAAGGTAGGTGTCAATGTTTAAGTTGTTTGATTGCATTTTAAAAATTTTGACAAAACAAAAGAAAGTGGTTTTTGTCATTCAAAAACTCACAATTCATGACAAATGTAAGATAAAACAATTATAGTTTCATCCATTACAATGTACAATATGTGATGTTTATTGTAGCATGTAATACACAAAATTTACAATTTGACACTAGGTAATGGCACATCCTTCAAGCCAATGGCTAACATAATTCCTGGCCCAGGACAAATCCAAATTTATCTCCATTTCCTTCTATTTATTAAGCTTGCAACATTATTTAAATGAAAAAAAAGACAACTAAGCAAAAGAATGGGAAAATGGAATTTGGGGTGAGGCTTTGTGATTCATAAGTGTTGAACACACATGCATCAATGACTAATGTTTAAGGTTGGAATTATTTACAAGAATGGCATAAGTCCCAAATCTTCCAAATGAAAAAACATAAAATATGTTCAAAGGTTAGAAATTTAAAATTTTTGATAGTGCAAGTTAAATGTTATATATATATGATTGGGGTAGCCTAATGGTTAAGATTGGTTGTACCCAAGAAAAGTTAGATCGTCTTGAAATCTAGCATAGTAAGCTCACAAAAGATCAGCTTGCCTTTTAGAGGATTAATTATTATTCAACATTAGTTGCATATACAATATTCCACATGAAAATTTGAAAATGATGGCATTCCATGATGTGTATGCTAATGAAGTTTCAAAATTCAAATATCACCAATTGATTCAAGCCAAATATCAAGAGGAAATTCAAGTTTGGCAAAAAAAGTTGAAATTATATAGGCAACAAGCTTTAGAAATAACCTACTTGGTTGAAATGCATATCTTCACACTTGATATAAGTAAGGAATCAAATTTTTTCCAAAGTGATATGAAACCAATCAAATCTTGACAAATATTTACAAAACTAATATTAAAGAGTAGTACATTTTGTTGCTTTTCAACAAATTGATATTGGGTAGGTTGAATTTCAATACCTTACCACAAACATCACTAGTTACCTAAATCATTTTTCAATATTTAGCCAACACTAATCCAAACTTTCACTTGTTAAATCCAGACATTCCCATAATGTAACAACCATTTGCATAATACTTAGCTTAGTTCAATACAAAGTACTTATTATTATTATTATTATTATTATTATCATTCACTTTCATTTGGCAATAATAATAATAATAATAATAATTTATGATGTGACATTACACTAAATAATGGAGCTAGTGTGCTTGAGAATTTTTTTCAGATTTTTGGCATGGCAAATGTTTTTCAAGAATTTCTACAATTAATTAGTGTTTCACCACATCATAGTTTTTTTGTTTTTCAAAAAAAATAATAAAATAATAAAATATTTTTCCAAAAACATTGAAATTAAGCCCACTTCAATTGAAATAGTATTGGAATCAATATTTTTGTTTTCTTAAAAATTTCACCAAATGGCTCATAAAAAACAATGGTAAGCAAGGAATTTTTTTAAAAAAAAGAGGGGGTTGTTTACTAGATCTATTTAAGCCATTGATTCACAATTACCACTAATTCCCCACCACAAATTTCTTAATGTCATGTTGACTGTATATGGTCCAAGATAAAAAGGATAGATCTTACAATCAAAAACTTAAGGTTTCATAATGTGACACCTTCCTACCTCTTCCATTCACACAATTGTCTTGTTTTTTGTAACATAGTTCACTTCTTGTATTAACATATTGCAATCCCTTATCACCCACCTTCACTACTTTGATTATCATAGGGTTTGCCAAAATGATCATGGTGCACATAATGCATTACATAACATGTTGTTCAATGCTCATTAGATCCTAGGAATTGAGTTTCAAAATTTTGCAAATCACTCAATGTTTTGAAATGGAGTTTGCAATTTGCATTGTGTCATGCAATGCAAACTCTAGAGCATGAGTAATGAGTTTAGTGCCTTAAACTTTGAAAGTTTACTTGTTCACATCATGAATGTTGAAAATTTGTTGTGCAACAATTAACTCCAAAAAAATAAATGGTGAAATAAATCTCCAATTCTCCTAATCCAAACATTTCTCGAATTTCTGTGTCCTTGTGCATTTTGCCTCTACATTTGAGTTGTTTTGTTTTTTATGGCTTGCATTCAAAGTTGAAGGCTTGAAGTCTTTAGTTTCCTACCCAAGTTTGTTTTGTTGTGTCTTTGTGTCTATGGAGTATTGAGTTCCTATGTTTAGACTTTGAAACATCATGTTCTTGTGTATGAACTTTATCTCTATAATAAATTTTCAAGACCAACTTGCAACATTATATCAATGTTGGATGGTTGACAACTTAAGAGTCAAGAGTTAACAATCTTGGGCTAGGTATTGGGATTAATTGATCAACATTCTAATCTAAACATTCTTGTGAAATTTCAATTGTGATCGTGATCATGATCTCATATCAATTATTACTTGTGCAACAATTTTAGGAATCCAAGTCTTGGTCCCTAGATTGATGATGTTTGTCTTAGTTCATGATTGACAATGTTAGTCTTGGACCATGGTTCATTGGTTGATCATCAACCATCAACAATGCAAGTCCTAGCCCCCTTGATCAATTGTTTAACAATTCTAAGATCAACAACAAGCGGTGATAATCATGGGAATAGGGCTTGTGATCATGGCATTGTGTTCACATTTGGTTGTGTTTTCATTTTTCAACACCAATAAGGTTATAATTTTTGTGACCATTAACATGCATTAGGTCTTGGTCCTTGGACTCTTAAGATAATGTCAAAACTTCTACCTCCTAATAACTTTAAATATGAATATCTATCTAGGGATGGAATCCGCTAGTCTAATGTTGGTTCTTTCAAAGATGTTTCTTCTATTGTGCAATTTGAATGTATAATCTTGGACTTTGTTACAATATAAAATAATATCGAGATACAAAAAATTAGAATGAAGACCTATGAATCTAATAGGCATTTTCAAAGTACATGAGCAATAAAGTTTGTCTTTGGTTTTGATGGCAAGTCGTTCAAGTCTAATGTAAGGTGTGCATTCAAATTAAGGGTAGAAATAAATTCCTTATTCACAAACTAAATTCCCTATGGAAACATGTAGGTCATTGTGAGGTTTTGGTAGCTATGCCATGGATGAAAAAGGAAAAACATTATTTTTTGAAAAACAACATTCATGTTGTTAATGAAAAGTTGTATTTTGCCAAAGGTTTTGAAACAATGTTGTAGCAAATCATTCATGGTGCAACTCAAATTGACAAGAAACAAAACGTGTCAAGTTTGCTTTAATTTTTCATTTTTTCAATCATGGCCACCCCAAAACAAAACATACAACAATGCAAGAGTTATTTGTGCAATTGATTGTTCTTACTAATCCCATGAAACATTGATATGATGGGGTAGGTTGGGAGATGGTAGATTGTATGTGTGAGCAAGTTTTGAAGGTGACAATGCAAACAACCTAACCCTTTTCATCACACAATCCCTTATGTAGCAAATAGGGTTGATTAAAAAGGAATTACATGAAAGGTTTGTTAGTTTTGGTGCAAATGGAACCTTTTTTTCTTAGGGATACCACATTGGAGTCATATCACCATTGAAGGATAAACATTTTCCCTACATGATGGCGACAACATTGTATGGTCCATAGGACAAATCTTATTGTCCAAGTTTTGTTTAACTTACCAGTGGTGACCAAGTTTAAAGATTCGTTTCACTCGTTATACTCTTGATTTTCAAGTTCACTAAAATGACATTTGGAATCCAATAATCTTGTTGTGATTGTTGAAATAATAGGACTTTAAATCTTGAAAAATGTCAAAAGTTGATGGATATTGGAGCCTTTAAAGCATGTCCTAGCAAAATACCAAACTATGATTATGAAAATGTCAAAAGATAGCCTTTCAATTGGTAAAGGTTGAATCTTGTAATATGTGCCATTAGTTAATGTCAAATTGCAATTTGTGTGTATTATGTCACAATAAACATCACATATTGTATGTTGTAATAGATTGCACAATTTACTACACACAAATGTCATGAACCATGACTTTTTGTGTGATAAAAACCACTTTCTTTTGTTGTGGGCTCACATTTTCATCCCCATCAGGCTAATTAACCAATCTACATGAATATTTTCTTGGCATCCGTTGTTCTAGTGTCCAATATTATTGTTGCTAACATGTTTATCACATAATTAGATAGGTGTTTTGTGGATTCTAAGTTAATGAATGTTCTCAGCATTGTGTATCCACAATTTTGGATGCAACCTAACATTGATTTTTCTTTTCCTTGCATCTTAATGTCATCAAGAAACATTATATTGTGGATTGAAGAGGGTGAAACCTTTAGTGGATTAGGTTGTAAAACCTTTGGATATTAAACTTATAAACTTGTAACAATCTATGTTTAAATTCACTATGAAGACACAAGCACCCAAGGCCATGTCTAAGCTTTACGATACCAATCTAGTGACAAAGTTGTAAGTGACAATTAGCAACAATGGCTTGTTGATTCAACAACCAATTGAGATATGAAGTTGGCTAAAATAATTGTTGTTTTAATGCTTAAATCCATGGAAAACAATTGCACTTTCTCCACTCTTTCATTCATGAAAGACAAATTGTGCAATTGGTTGGGGCATCATTTGGACACAATTGTTTATGCATTTTTGCACAAGAGTTCTTTACTCAAAAAAAAAAATCCTTTATCAAAAGGTCATTATAAGTTGGAAAGATCAAAAAATGCAAATTGATGATAGCATTTAAAACCTTGTGTTCATTATGTTTTTCTTGCCTAATCTTTTTTGTTTCCATGATCTAGACAAGCATGGTGATTGTATTTATTTCATCATATGAGTTTTATTGACATTTGGGTGTGGTAGTGGAATTTTGAATTGCATTAATCAAAGTCTCATATCAAACTGAAGTTCAACTCCTCCATGGTTATGCAATTTTGATATTGTTATATGTGGTTCAAAGTGGTTCAGAGTAGCCAATTTTCTCATTTGTTATGAGTGAGGAGTTATGAGCAACATGCATTACTTTGATTTTTTCTATGCTTACCAATTGGGATTAAATTTTTAAGAAATGAATTGCCAATTGAACTTATTTTGAAAAAGTCACATGCCAAAAGCCATATATGCCAAAAAATTGAATCAACAAGTGACCTAGAAACCACTTATTCTTATGGGAAAAACTCAATAGGAGCCACTTAGGCACATAGGAAGGCAAAACCATTTCCATTTGCACACCTTTTAAAAGATAAAAATAAAACCCTGACTGAGATGGTTAACTTTAAAAAGAGGTTTCATATACTTCAGTCAAAGGCATATCCCACTATTACACCTAAAACTTTCATCATAGACTCTTTTGGGAGGTGGCTCTTTGTTGTCTTTGGACAAAAGCACCCCCCTCTTAAGCTGTCATCCTTAGAGGTTATTGCATGCCTTATTGTCATCAAAACCCCTTAACATTGACATGTACTTCCCCATTGCACCTGCCAGTTGAAGCCTCTAACCACACTTGATAGCACCCAAAAAGAATTTTTGATAAAAAAAAATAGAAGCTCTTCTACTTGGTTGCATCAATTCACAATTCCAAAATAAAAAGACATTTTCAACCTACTATATGTTTAGTGGTCAATATGCTTATTGTTTTTGTATTCCTCATTCAAAGGAATTCTCTCTCAAAATAGGCAAGCTTGAGTTGACAATATTATCTCTCGGTGCTTTGCAAAGTCAAGAGATAATTTCCATGATTTTGGCAGAAGCTAATCACCATTTAGAAGCATGTGAAGATTTGTCCTTTTCATATTAGCAAGCCATGAAGCTATATCTGCTTGACCACTGTCTTTGTCTACATAAAGTTCTCTTTCAAGGCCAAAACCTTCCACCTCTAGGTTCATTAGTCCCCAACAACAACAATGAAAACTACACAATTTGTATGTCCTCCAGCAGGAATTGGATTTTATACATCTACATTGTAAATACAATAAGCAAAATGTCCTTGAATTCCCACCCAGTTTCAGGTGAGACCAAGATAGATTGCCAATGACTCGGTAAGCCTTTCAGGAAACAAAAAATACAGGTTTTCAGAGCAGCCCCTTGCAAGGAAAAAAAAGAGAGAGAAGGGGGTCTGAATTGTGGAAGGGAGGCTGAAAATGATCAGTTACCTTCCTCCAACATGCTTTCCACCCCTCTAGTTGCTCTGTGAGGGTGCAATTGCTGTGTGTGCATTAGAAGAATATCACCGAGCAAATGTCTTGAAGGAAGTCTACTTGTCTTGTGCATGAATAATGATAACAGAGGCTCCATGGGAAGGCTGCAAAAGGTCCCTAAAGGTTTTCTTCTACCAGTTCCACTCCAACCCCCTTCAAATTCTCCCTCAGTAATGACCACATAAGGCCCATGCAGATCATGCATACTGTCTCCAATGACTCCACTACCTGATGTCTGAAGTGTTTGACAAATATACCGAATGGTGGCTAAGAAAAAGCCAGTGATCGCAATTAATAGCCCAGCAAGTAACAGTGTTCTCAAGTGGAGTTGCAACCATGCCTCTGTTGTTCCATCCCCTGTACATGTGCCTGATCCATAGCCTTCTTCCCCACTAAATAAAGTGCGATCAGAACAGTCAAGACGGGCCCCACAGGCTTTATTGTACGATTGGCAGGCAGATTGGCAAACTCTTAGTCGATTGTCACCATCCATGTCACACCGTTGTATGGAAATCTGCAAGCACCATACAAAGACAATGAAAATACAGCAATAGATCTGTGCACAGGAAAAGATCTGTGTCCAACAGGTGAGACAAAAGGGCTGCTCAGCAACCATACCCAGCAAGCAAGGCGCTTTGCTGCTGCAGAACAGTAGCCATTATCGAACATGCTGAAGAAAGGGCGGCCACTTGGAATAAGTCGGTTGTAGTTGGGCACAACCACTGCAGCCTCCAGCTGCTGGAGGATGGATGACTCACTTGGAGCACAGTGTTGCCCCTTAGCCTCTCCAGCTAGTACATCCCCACATAGTGCCAGACTTGGAATCAGTGCACTACTATTCTGACAGGTATACCCAGCATAATCTGAGCATCGAAATTCACAGACCCCATTATCACACACTCCTCCATGTAGACTGCATTGCTCGTCACATCCCGCTGCAAAATATTACAGAAAGTTATTGATGTTTGCTATTTAAATCAATGTCTGAGTATCAATTGCCATGCATACATGTGCATTCCAAGATACAGAAACATACCTGTGGAGCAATCAGTTCCAGTATAACCCAACTCACAATCACACACTCCATTAGCTGTGCAAGTGCCATGACCACTGCACCCACTGGGACAAACACCTGTAACCGGACCCAATTAGTCTCCAGAAGCTCATAGAATCCCAAGCAAAGAAATACTCATACTCTGGCCAAATCAGACAGCTTCAAAATATTTCAGAGGTCACTGAATTGAACGGTTCATATGAGCTTATAACTAGTTTCTCATGGAGAACTCAAGCTACACAGCTGGATACAATGCAGAAGCAGAGCTGTCAGCAGGCACAGAGAAATCTGATCCTCCAAATTGTCACTCTTTCCAAATGGGATATAGATGGCAACCAGAGATGAACAGACTTACGTTGATTGCAATATTCACCACTAAAGCCCAGGAAACAGTGGCACTCCCCATTGATACACTCTCCATTGAGATTGCAAGCATGAGGACATGCTCCTGGAATGTATGGAACAGTACTGTCACACAACTCATAGTAGGGTGGGCACACCAAATCTCCTGCAAAACTCATCAAAACAGCCAGAAAGACTTTCAGATGGCACAAAGGACAAGAGTTCAATCTTTCAAAGGTTTCTCCATCAAACAACTTGTCCAAGTGGTTGTTCCGACAATTCTGTTTCTGGTCTTTTTACACTGATTCTTCAGAGTCAAGCAGAAGTGGAAAATGAAACTGTGAATCTCTGCTATTAGAACAAGTCTTTGCAACTCAAGAAACAGACCATTGAAGCCATTGAACTGGATAGGCCCACCACCAATTGGGCAGGTCTGCCATACTCCATCAACAGCAACCTGCACATTGCAATGTGTACCCCTTATGATCTGGGCAGCAAAAATGTGTTCTTCATCAACAAGATTTCCTCTCACTAATGGGAAATGTGCTGTGCACTTTGAAGAAAATTAAGGACCTTCTGTACCTCAAGGGTTTGATTACTGCAACGGTGCTCATAACAGCCATGACCCTGCATTGAAGAACCCCGTACGAATCCTGTGCGCACTAGTGATGATGCCATGCATCTGTGTTCATGCACAATCCAGTCAGGTGCAAGAAATTATCTTTCCTCGTGAACATTACCAGAAATGTACAGAGGTCTGGTACTGCATTGCTTCATGGTTTAACTTTGCTTGTCATAGCATGTAATGCTAAACATATTTGACACTCTTGAATCTAGGATGCTGAAAGTTTCAGCATGTGTCTCTTGCCATTCCATACTTACAAAAAATGCTCCATTTTTCACAAGATATTTTGCTCACCTGGACTCACGACCTCTAGTCTCCCCTAGCATTCTGTCAGGAGATCGAGCACTATTCGTATCTATACAGGAGCCATCAGAGTATGCAACATAGTAGGCACAGTAGTCAGCCAGTGATGATTGTCCTCCTGCATTCATACAGTCCCAAAATCAACAATTTTTTCTCAAGTAATGACCTGACTTTTGCCCCAACTGCAAGCAAAACATCAGCACGAAAACACCTGCCATGCCTCCTCAGACCAATAACTACTGATAATAGTATCTCAGACTCAAGTACTAGCCAATCCATGGTCCCCTACCTGTACACCCACTCAGTAACTGTACATACAATTCCACAGAAACAGTAGTTTAGTACAGCAATTGGGACATCACTTACCTTTATTAGGTTCTGGAAAATAGCGTGCCCATGCTGGCAGATCATTATTATATTGTTCTATTGGGCAGTAGCCCTCTGCTTCACGATTATAGGTGCAGCCTGAGGAATGGGTGGAATTACAGTGATAGGCCCCATTCCATGCATCACACCGTGACATGAGGAACTCTGTACCCTGATTCTGGCCCCAATCAAGCTGCTCAGCCATGCTATAATTTGCCTTGTACCATCCACTGTCCTCCAACAGTGCTAGGGTCATGGCTGACACCACTGAGCGGGTATCAACTGACCCTGTCATAATCTCATTCATGAGTAGTCGCTTCTCCCAATGTGAACCTGCTACATATAATGTCAGACCTGTTAGAAAGGTCCTTTAACAAAAAATTGAACTTGTAAAATCCACTGAAAGCCACGGAGCCCCAAATCAGTGTGATCATCAAACTTCCTGTTTTGCACAACATGGCCTCAAAGCGTCAAATAACTAATCATGCACAGTAACTTTATCTTCATTTGGGGGAGTATTCATAACTGTAATGGCTTGCACACAATGGAGACTTTGATTAATCTAAAAGAGGTGTGCAAAGAGATCAGATTCATCATACCTGCAGTACCCCTTCCTCCACCATCTTCCAGCTCCAGTCCAGGGAACTTGTCATCATAAGCCTGTCAAGGTCAGATCCACCAAAAAAATCAATGCCTCCAAGATGAAAATGAGAATAAATGCCCCAATGAATATGCCCTCAAAACCTCAAACAGCCATTTGACAACTGGGGAAAACAATGAACACACTGATGAACATGGAATACCTTGACAACAGTGAAAATCAACACAAAAACTATGTAATGTGGCAAAGACAAGAATCAAAGCAGTTGCAGAAAATTGTAGAGCTGTTGGATAACATAGACTTCAACTAATAAGTTAATCAATAAAACCAGAATAACAAGAAAAAAGTATCATGATTTTCTTTGTTGCCAATCTGTGGGACATGCTTTCCAAAAGTGTTCATGACAAATCCATAATAAGATGAGCAGCAGAGCATGGAAGGCCTTTGGTACCCCATAATGCTGCCGTGAATGCATAATAACACGTGGCAACACAACACGAGTAACCATTCGCCCCAGCTTTCGGTCATGTTCTTGCTGTACAACCTGCAGGCAAAATACAGATCAGTTGGCTTCTGAAGATGATCACTTAATCTACAGAATCATTGAGTGCATAAACTGGTGACCTGCCCAATGACCACAGAGAAGGACTCGTCTGGACACTCACTATCTGACTTGCACCATGGATCTAAAGATACACATACTACAAAGTCAAAGCATGGGAAGATAAGCAAACCTCACTACGTCGTCGCTTTTGCTCATCTCGAAAGTGTGCGAAGGCATGTGGATCGAACCCCAGTACGTGCATCACCTGCATTTGCCAAGAGCAGTAGATCACAGTCAATGCAAGTGGATCTACTCTGGCATGTAAGTAGAGTCAGTCAAATCTTTTATCAAACAGATGGGAATGAGTCCAGCCAAAGATTTTACAGCACAGGTCCCAGAGTCACTTGTAACATGAAGGCCTTAGACAAAACAATATGAAACACTGTTGCATTCTTCAGCTATAGAGTCACAACACAAGAAAGCTGCTACCTCATGAATAAGTGTGGCAGAGAGTAAAGATTCAGCCTCAGCAGTAAGGTGCCTGGGTGCCACATTTACATGACCTGCAAAAGCCACCACTATTAGATGTAGTCACTTCCAAACAATCCTGGTCCCATAGAAAGATAAGAAAATCATAATTTTGACATGAAAAGCTTCATTGGATCCCTTACAAGATACATCAATCAAATCCTCATGGAAAAGTATTCTACCACTGTAGGCAACATTCAACAACAGAACTTGAGCAAAATGATATCTGTAAAGACAAACTCATCAGAAAGAGGTTGGCCATTTGTTTTACCAGCAATTGCACGGCCCCACTGATCACGTTCACAGGCCACAGCCCAGGCCAGGGTGTTGCCGGTGGTAGGCCGAGTTGTCACTAAAAGCACCAAGTCTGCATCTTCCACTCCCTCTGCATTTCCATCCATCTATGAGAGAGTTACAACATAGAAAGAATGGAAAAGTAACAACATTTCAACATCCAAGAGGAACACTTTGTTGTAAAATGCATTCAGTCAAGGTGGTGTTCCAAAAAATGGGAAGAATTGCAAAGTGTACCTTCAACATACTGCCTTGGAAGCTGCACTCCTCCATCTTGACCACAAGCAGAGTAACCACTCAGACGTAAGGGGCCCTTGATCTGCTCTACAGACAAAGCTCGTCTGAACCAGGCTGCAGTCTCCCCCAGTGCCTGGCATACAAGCAAAAGTCAAAATTCCAGAGGAGGCATATTGGTGGAAGTACCGTTGATGATGCTGCTCAGACTTGAGTTCCAGACAAGATTACACAGTTCTCCTTATGAAGTTGTGAAAAAAGTAACAAGAGAAAAACCTCATGAAGGCGTCTCTTCTTGTCCTCTCCAGAGATGTCCTCCTCTGTACAGTTGTACCAACAGTCTCCATAGATAGGTGGCTCAGAGAGGGAATTGCATGCTGGAAATCCTGGGGTGGCACTTGGTGCAGGTTCACCCAACTGCTTAATGCAAGAATTCAAACTGTAGGTCAGACTCTAAAGGGAATCAAAGTTTTGTGCCCAAGAATAGCATGAAAGTAAATTGAGCCAATGAGCTTGCTGTTGTGGCCAGACACACACATGGGTAGGACCATTAGTCCTCTACAAACAGTAGAAAGATACATATTAAACAATTCCCATCAATCTAGCTTGACTCAAGGTGTCTGAATATCTGTTTGACTATGCCACAACTTCCTAAGGTAGGTATGGCAGAGCAGAAGCAAGGGAACATAATAAATTGTTCACCTTCACTACATCATGAAGAGAATGACAGTCACGGTCAGTAGAATGTCCCACTGCATCGTAGTTCAAGAAGATCCTTATGGGCTGATGTTTTTCCAGTTCTGCATCTGCCCTGCTTGGCACTGACAATAATCTCCGGCTATGTGGGTCCTCCATGATCACCTCAACTTCATCCTCATAAACCTGCAGCACAATCTGCTTAATACTAAGCCTCTGCTCCATCAAACACTTATGATGCCAGAATGGTCACCAGGTCACCAAATCAATCTTAATGATTACTGGTATCTCATTTACAGTGATACATGCATAAATCCAAATGCATTGAACACAACTAACCTGTGGAGTAATCTTGTACTGCTTGACACCAATACGTCGCTGCTGTTCAAGAATCTTATCATGAATGCAAGAATGGGACTGTGGTGTCCCACTGCGTTGGCCCTTGTCATGCCAATGGAAGCGGCTATGATCTCCATGTGAGGCTACAATCTCAACCCATATAAGAAGCAAGAGAATCTGCTACAAAAGTCCAACCAGAATATGCTTTTAGCAATAGCTCATCCCTAGTATTGGAACCTTGCTCCAACGTCTTTGACACAAACCCAAATTCATTTTCAGTCTAGGAAGGACAGCCTTTGAATTGGACACAATCTCTCCATGACCTTGTGTGTAAGTGAATTCACATTGAACAGGATGCAGCCTTGGTATTGACAGGAAGTTGATACATCTACAAGATTGCATAGAAAACTCCATAGTAAACACATAAAAGGTAGCTGTTGTGTCAGCTCCAGCCAAAATCAAAACAAAGATGACAAGAATAATTGCAGTCATAACCTTGAGCATCAGTAATGAAGCATCAGACCATCACCTTCATCATGAACGGCAGTGACTAGCAGCCATTACCCCCCACTGACTGACTTCATCAGCTCCCAATGCAGGGTATAGATAAGTGGATAAAAAAAAGCCCAAAATTTGGGAGCATACAAACGTACAAAAAAACATGCATCTTGGGTTTCTGTTGTATTGAATAAGCACAGGAAGACTTGGTCATGATGTCAGAAAGCACTGAAGAGTCATAGCTAATTCACAAAAGGCTGGTTAGCTTGTGAAGGTAAGCTTCAGTTCATTTAAGCTTCCTGTGAGGAAGGAAGCACATCTAAGCCCTAAGGCCAAGACAAGGTTGACAAAAAATATCAGACAAATGCACAAAGTATGACAAACAAGATGACAATCAATTCTGACAGATTTCACACGAATTGACAATCTTCTTGAACTTCATGAGGATCCATACTGCTAAGGCCTACATAAAGGCCTATCAGCAGTTGAAGAATATCCTTGAACTTTGTTGTTTGAATGAGTCAGGATGAAAGATCTTCTCCTGCGGCCACAAGATTCATTTTGAAAAGAATGCTATTTTGACACTGGTGGCTAACATCAAAGGGTACCAGAATCCTTGCCAAAGAAACTATGGTTGGAGGAGGGCAAGCACCATACAGGGCTAAATTCTTTGCAGGAGCTAGCAGCTGAGGGTCTGGTTGTGGAAAGAAAGGGGAGAAGAGTACTACAGCTTTCAGATCATACCTTTGTGGATCCCAATGTCAGGCACCTTTTATGCATGACTGTCTCAGGTAGCAATCTTATGCCCTTGGAGGAGTTCCATCCACCTGCAAAAATGTACCCTACCCTCTATAGATGACTTAAGCATGCACCCACACCTCTTAAAAGCAGCTCATACATCACCTCCTTTGAGTCCATAGAGCTCCTCCTCATCCATCTTGCTTCCTCAGAGAACATGAATGCTTGTTGCCGTTTACTTGCCTGAAGTACCACCACCCACCTTGATGTTATCGTGAACAGACGTGCCGCCGATGTTCAGAAGAAGAAGCTCCTGTACGATATGAATACAGAGAGGTAGTCAATTGAGCTCTTCTGCTCCTGCTTCTGGTGTATTTGTTGCGTGCAGAGAGGAGGATGTACATGTCCCCTTTCAGAGATGGGTAAAAGTTTTTTTCTTTGCGCGCATCATCCATGCCCCCGCAGGGCCGTGTAGGGTGCTGTTGAGGAATTACAGCATTGCGAGAGCACGCATGCACACAAGATGCAAAAGCACACAATAGGTATGCAACTAACTACATCCGTCTTCCTTCAGTTTCAAAACAGTCCCCGTTGCCTCTTGTCTTTTTTTTAAAATTTTGCTTCTTCACTCTTACATCCAGCAGCTTTTGGTCGTCGACATGGAACTCAAAAAACTACCCAATCAAATCAGAAAAAAGTCGTGACGATCGGAATGGACTTTTCTTCTTCCTCCAATTTGCAATCGCATAATGTTTTCTTCACTCAACATTTCCGCGCTTCTTTTTCTCTCCACTGAGCACAGTATCATGTAATTGTCTTTCCGCTCATTTATGGCTTTCAAGGAAATCTCAGACCTCTGCGACACTGTAACATCCAGAGAGAGTACCAGAATCTAAACAAGAACCCCCTTCCTCTCCTTCTCTCTCTCTCTCCCCCCCCCCCCCCCCCCCCCCCCCACCAAAAACCCCCGCGGTTCCCCCACCCCCCCCCCGACCCCCCCCCCCCCCCCCCCCCCCACACACGGCGACACAAAACAAAAAG
>Ga0116227_10001698_pt1 | contig 49710 bp, 41 predicted proteins | sample S1TSphgellanicum_FD_89693 | JGI IMG/M metagenome (GOLD analysis project Ga0116227, IMG submission 89693) | Host-associated microbial communities from peat moss isolated from Minnesota, USA - S1T2_Fb - Sphagnum magellanicum MG | ecosystem: Host-associated > Plants > Peat moss > Unclassified...
AAGAAGGACCGATGCCGTCCTGCCCCCACCAACCAAATGGGGGGGAAACACCCCCCCCCCCCCCAAGATTTTGATATTTATATCAGCAACAAACCTAACATATATTTTCCACAATGCCTAAAGACATACAAGAACGTATGCATGCACTCAATACGTAGCATGGTAATGCTTTGGTAGTTTTGGCGGTCCTTTGGCAACACCCAGAAGCTCAGCATAATGATGAACAAATTAATTATTTGGAAAATCTTGTTCCACATATTAATGTTCCAGTAGAATTCAATCAAGACACGTCAGAATCTACACGAAAACATCGCAATCGCCTATAGAGAGAACGGCATGCCAGGTAACATACAAAGTTAGTCGGGCCATCTAAAACGCCACAAGAGCGAAGTAATCGTCTATGTCGAGAACGGTGAACCGTATAGCAAACGACAACACGTGCATAGCCTTCTCTTGACAATGATGCATTGCAATTATTTGGAGACAAAGACGCATCAACCTTAGGACAATGGGATTGTGGAGAAATGGACATAATTTGTGGATTCTATAACGCGAAAATGTGGATCAAAGAATGATTAGCAAAGTCGAGCAACAACAACCCACAATTTTCTTTGTGTTGTGAAAATGGCAAAGTTCTGTTATCGAGTCTTCTTACAACACCACAAGAGTTGGAAGTTCTTTTAACTAGCAAAGAGAAAAATGTCGTCAAATTACAGGATCAGATTCACATTTACAATTCAATGTTGGCATTCACTTTGCTCGGTGCTAAAGTTGATGAGTCGGTAACAAGAAGCACTAGACCGTACTCCTTTCGCATTTAAGGTGAGCTTTATCACAAAATCGGATCCATGTGGCTTGGTGAAGGACAACGTCCACAGTTTGCATAGTTGTACATTCATGATACGGAGAGCGAACGTTAAAACCGCCATGCCATTATGCCATCGCTTGATCCAACGACGTTAGATCGGTTATTGACCATGATGTACAATATCAATCCCTATGTTGAAGTGTTTAAAATGGCAAAGGATATGACGGCAATAGAAGGTGTTCCCACAGATCTAAAATTAAGTCTCATTGCTTCTCGAACAAAAGATGCCCACCAATATAATGTGCCAACGGCCAATGAAATCATTACATTGATGGTAGGAGATGGTTTTGAGGTTATAAACATGCGTGACGTCATTGTTGCTAAGCAAGCTAGCCCATATGCCCGAACTACATGTGGGATACATGGCTCTACATTATCCGTTGTTATTTCCTTACGGTGAGGATGGATGACATCCGAATATTCCACTCAATGGTGTTGTTGCTGATGCAAATTTGGATGAAGACCATGTGGAAGAATCTGAGCATTAAAAAAAACATCGCAATGTGACAATGGTCGAATTTTACGATTATCGACTTCAACATCGAAACACTAATGGCATTGCGTTATTTCGGGATGACTGATTGAGGCATCAATACATTGTGGATGCTTATGCGGTTATTGAACAAAACCACTTGAAGTATTTGCGCCTGAATAAACTTTTTTTTGTGCAGATTTTTATCAAGGCCTTCAGGACGCCATCGCTACAGGTGAGAATAGCATTACTGCCATCAAATAAAATATCATTTTACCATCTTCTTTCACAACAGGTCCACATCACATGGTTCAAAATTATCAAGATGCCATGGCAATTTGCAGATGGGCTCGCTGCCCATATGTGTTTGTTACATTCACTTACAATCCCCAATGGCTTGAGATCAAAAGAGCGTTACTGTTCGGACAGCAACCTCAGGATCGACCGGATTTGGTAACTTGAGTGTTCAAAATTAAGCTGAAGGAATTGATCAATGACATTCACAAGAAGCATATTTTGGAACGCACGATTGCGAGAATCTATGTCATTGAATTTCAAAAATGTGGGCTGCCGCAAGCACACATTCTCATTTTCTTTGCCAAAAATTATAAACCACACACGGTCAAGGATGTAAACCGCATGATCAATGCTGAACTTCCGAATCCAAAAACAAATAGGTTGGCCCACGAGATGGTTGCCAGATGCATGATGCATGTCCATGTGGAGCTGTGTTTCCAAATGCCCCATGCATGGAAGAAGGCAAATGCAAAAAAAATATCCACGCAAGTTATAATATGAGATGGTGACGGATGTAAACATATATCCTATTTATCGATGCAGAGATATGGGGTGCACACTTTTGGGTCATGGCATTGAATTGGACAATCATTGGGTGGTATCACATAATGTCTATTTGTTGACCAAATATGATGCACACATCAACATTGAAGTTTGCAACAACAATCGTGTAGTCAAGTATCTGTTCAAGTATGTTTATAAAGGACATGATCGTGCAACTGTTGAAATCTCACACTAAAACGACAATGCTACCAAAAGGAATGTGGTCGAAGCTGATGAAATTTTAAAAAATCTCGACTATCGTTATGTATCTACATCAAAAGCAACATGGCGCATCTTCAAGTTTGATATGCATGAGCAGTTTCCTGCCATTGAGCATTTGCAATACCATTTGCTTAATCAACAAATGGTGTTGTTCGATGATGACGATGATGTGCAAAAAGTGGTAACACGATTAGCCATTTCTAGAATGATGTTGACGGAATGGTTCAAAACAAACCAAGAATCGGAAGTTGCATGAAGCCCATTAATTCCCTTAGTAATGGGTGTGGAATCGGAAGTTGAAGCGATGGTCAATGCGCAAGAGAGGTTTTGCCATTGTTTGCATGTATTATGCACACCCAACATCGAATGAACGTTATTATTTGCGAATGCTACTGAACTGCGTCAAAGGTGCCACATCCTATGAACATTTGTGGACAATGGATGGCACAGAGCATGACACATTCAAAGATGCATGCATTGCAATGGGTTTGCTTGCAAACGACAATGAATGGCATCAAGCCTTGGAAGAAGTCGGTCTTTGGGCCTCAGGACAATTATTGTGTGATAAGTTTGCCTCCATGCTGATGTTTTGTGAGGTGACGAATCCCAGACAGTTATGGGATACACATTGGGAGTCTTTGAGCGATGACATTGAAGCAATGACACATCATGAACGTGATGATCCAACTATTACCCTTTCTGAGGATGCGCTAAAGGATCGTGCATTATATAAAATCGATCAGTTTCTCATTCGTAACGGACATCGCCTAGAAGATTTTCTAACGCTTCCCAAGTCTAATTACGTCCCTTCTGTTCATGGAGGAAACCGATTGGTCCAAGAAGAACTGGCTTATGGTCAGCATTTATTGACCACAGATGCAGAAAATGTAGAAGATAGGTTCAATGATGATCAACATAGAGCATACAAAACTATTTTGAATGCCATAACAAACAAAGAGGGCAAATTGTTCTTTGTGTATGGCAGTGGTGGAACTAGCAAAACACTTGTTTGGACAATGCTTTTGTCTCGTCTACGAGGGCAAGGCAAAATTGTGCTTGTAGTTGCCTCATCAAGAATTGCATCTTTGCTTCTTTTGGGCGGTAGAACCACCCATTCAAGATTTAAGATTCCAATTGATCTTACTACTATATTTGTTAGGGATTTAGGGTATTCATTGCAACATTGGGATCAGTCTTCCATTGGAAAGTTCTTGCTTAGCTGGAGCTTAAATTTAGCCAAAGAAAGGAAATCACTCACTCAATGATGTGCCCTCATAGAGATTTCTAAAAGTGATTTCAAGGTCTACTTGGACTTGATCTCTGAGCCATATAGTCGTTTTGCAAATGTAAGAGAACATGCAAACTGAAAACAAAACAATGAAAATAATACAGTGGTAGCAGCAGATCTAGAAGACATCCTTAACTATATCAAAGAGATTCAAGTAACCTTTTTCTTCTTTAGGTCAAAATTTGTCCCTTAGCGGTTTGGAAGATGACTACCTTGGATGTGATGACTCTCAAATTTCTAGCCGTGTTCTTTCTCTTTTGTCATGGGGGGACTCCTTATTCCCATATTGCTGCTTCTATTGACCTCTGTATTGACCATATAAACTTGGAATACCTTGTAACTAATAACACCTGTAGTAACTTAGCTTTTTCTTTCACACATCATTGCACCACTAGCACCAACAACAATAGCCACAAGAACAATATCTTGCACTTGAGAAGCTCTATCAAGTGCAATCTGTAGGTCTAGGGGGCATGGAGGTTAATGAAAGCAGCAAAATCACAGACAACCATCCTCTGGAACAATCCACTCAGTTGTAGCATGTTGGTGGGACAACCTCAAGTAACTTTCTTTCATCTTTCGATGGGTTGGGGTTGGATGCTGCAAACTCCATGTTGGAATTTTTCCAATCAAACAATGAGTTAGAAGGAATTCCAAGTTGTGGAGTGTCCAGAAATGCTCATCAAATCTCAAAGGCCACCAGTGATTTGGTGCACACACCAAGCTTGCAGGTGCATCATCATCAACACCATTTCCATGAGGTGCGTGCTAGCGTGCCTATCATCACCCCAGTAGGTCCCAAGTACAACACTTTCCTTGAATCGCTGTGGACCCATAGCACCCCTCTTCAGACTGGTCCCATTCCATCTCACATCTACTCTATTCCCTTCACACAACCCTTTAACATATTATACACTTTTGATGCACAACAAAATGAGGAGGTCATTTTTATTTATGCACGAAAGAGGAACACAAATTTGTTTCACAATTAGCACAAAGTTCACAAACCATAGGCAAAATAGAAAGCAAAAAAGTTCCAACTTACTGTTGTTTTCTTTCAGCTTGACGATTCGCACCCAAAGCTTTCTTTCATCTTGTGAAACTCCAAATGTCCAACCCATTGTACTTTCAAAACTCCCCCGTGCCCCCCAAAACCATATTTTCAGGAGCCCAAAACCAGATGAAAAAAGAGGAAATCACACCCACATGAGAGTCACAAATTGGGTGATTCGATTTGTCCCTTGGGATGTCAGATCTAAAAGAAGAAAACAAAAACAAAAAAAACCCCAAAAAAGAATTTCAAAAAGAGGGGTAATGCAGTAAGTGTGGAGTGTTTTATGGGTTTGTTTTCACCATGCTGGCTTGCTTGCCAGAAGCAAAACCGGTATCCATTTGTAAATAAATCCATACCTAATCATCTAATCGCTTCCTTTTCTTTTTGCTCGAGGACTCATGATTATCTCGACCTACTGCTGCTGCACCGACACCTCCAGCTGCTGCTACCACAAGTGGTAGTTCTTCGTAGTCATCCTCGAAAGAATTTGTGTGTCACACCATTTGCACTAAGTTTCACTATCCTTTTTGCTATTGTCCTCTGAGTTGTTGCAATCCTACTTACCGGAGTTCCATCAACTAAACCAAGCGCAGCAGCCGAAGCTGCATGAATGCCGCCTCTGGTGGTTCCCATCAACAACACAACAGCTGTTGCAACATTTCATGAAGGGAAGATCCCACTCATGGCAGTTCCTCAATTTCCAACCTTAGTTCGCCCAACTTCAAAACAGATGCAGTTATACACAACTCATTAGGATACGCTTCTATAGTGTGGCAAATCATCCGAAACTTTGCCAAACTAGGCAAATCAAGTTTGACAACCCCAGCCTTTGTCAAGAGTCTAGGAATATTCAACACAACCTCTTTCAAAACTCCAAGCCACTTTCCGTCCTCACCCAACCTGAGGTATGGTATATTGAGCTCCACTTTGTTCAAGGGACTGTTCCCCTTCAGCAATATCGAAAGGTCATTGTGTCAAGCAAATGTCAATGAACATAACTGCATCATTACACAACGCCCCCCTCTACTCCAATGTCTTTGCTTCTTCGGCATGCCTTGTGGGGATGGGAGGAGAAATCCGAGTATAATCTAAACATAATAGGAGAGATCTGGGTATAATCCGCGTATAATCCGAACATGATAGGATAGATCCGGGTATAATCCGAGTATTTCACCCCAAGGATGGGAGGAGAAATCCGAGTATAATCCAGGCATAATAGGAGATATTCGGGTATAATCCAGGTATTTCACCCCATGCCACTAGGATATCTTCTCCCAGGTATCTTCTCAGCTTGCCTTTATTTTAGGGTATCATTTGAGGTAATTTTAGGGTATGAAAATAGAATAAACATGCCCTCCACTGAACATCACCTAGTAATCGAATGGTCACATGAACACCCATCATTTAAAACAATTCTCATGACTGAATAGATGGATGAAATGATGCTTCACATCCTGACATCCTTTACTATATGTAATAAGTGGTCATATTATGCATTCAACACTTGGTGGATAAACTGATAAAACAACCCAAATTGGTAAGATTGTGCAATATTAATAGTGCCTTCCTCATCTAGTGAAGCCCAATCAAATCAACTAATAGTTGAACGGTGAGTGAATTATAACAATTAAGGATGGAATAAAGTTGTCTAACAATGAAATAGACAACTATTTTACCCTTATTCATATGATACTTTATGCTAAGAATAATGGAAATCTTAACCATATCTAAAAAGTTTGGTTGCTATGTGGGGACACTTTAGCAATTAAGAGGGAATAATGTTAGTAAAAGGATATAAAATATTAAGCATATAAGCGAGTCAACATGACTAGAGAACATGTGTAGACAAGTTGAGATGATAAAATAGGAAAAACAATATGACAAAGTAGGCAAATCAATATGGTAGCATATTGTTATGACAACATAGTGTAGTCAATTTGTGACCAGTCAATTTGCCAAATAGTTAGGCAGTTATAATTGTTTTGTAGGGAGTTTTAAATTCAATTTGACTAACTTGAAGGGGGTTTTGATGGTGATTATCTGTATGTTTATACTAATCTATTAGGGAAATATAGTAAGCATAGGAATTATCAGAGGAAGGAAAGGGAAAGACATTATAGAGCTTCATGGTTTTATGAAATGGGAAAAATGTTAGTTTTTCAATTTTGTTGTGTTTAATACATTATATTTGGATTTTATTGAATTAATCTCCAAAATTAGAATGAATTGAAAGTCGTCTTAGTTAGTTAGTTTAAATGGTATTCATTCTAATGGAGTAGGACAAGGACCCACTAATGACAGATTTATAATCAAATCATTTATGGAATATCAATTTTAACACTTGCAAATTATATCATTAACAATGTTATTACCCTAATCTTGAATGACTTTAACATCTTTAAGGCTTAAGCCAAGGTTGGCCTAACAACACAAAATAAATATGATTAATAACACTATTTGGTAATAATTGTTACAATTAGAAAAACTGGAATTCCTTATTTCAAACAAATTATGTTTCTAATCATACCCAAAGGTTTTGTCATTGTGTAGTTAGTTATAAGGTGTAGTAGGTTTAGATTTGGACAACCTTAATTAAGGTTTCAAATCTTTTGAAATGATGTTGACTCCTAACCCTCCATTAATCAGAACATGTTCCACAATATTTCTACCAATTTGTATTGGTATAACATCCATGTGATTGTCTACTATTATTATTCTAATTAAAACATGATGGATTATAGTTGTAATGGTGATAGGTTTTGTGTTAGAAATAACTAGAACATCTAAACTTTGGGTTGATATTACTAACATAAAAAAATCGTAAGATTGGGAAATATTTTGATCAATTGTTTTAAACTTATGGTATATTTAGTGTTCATAATTTATTTACTAATATCAATGAGTATATCTTCCACAATCTAAACTATTTTAGACCTATATATTAATTGATTGATTCTTTGGTGTATCGATAGAATGGGTGGTGAAACAATTGTAATTTGGAAACCTAAACCAACTCACACTAATTGGTTTTGTATTAATTGTCTTTGATCCACCATTTTCAACATTTGATTGCATCAGTTGCATGGTTGTTATGAAATCATTTTGTAATTCTCTTCTTCAAGTTGCTAGTCAACAACATTTTTAGCCTTTTTTGGTTTTTGATCCTTGAAAGATTGTTGCTTTGGTACAAATTTGCTTCAAGTTGTAATCATAATAACCACGTTTACTACAACATTGGGTGATATAGGTTTTTCAATACTTGTATTCTTAGTTTGGCTCTTGAGCATTGCATAAATTTCATATTTGTGTGGACAATCATGAGTACAATGCTCTTGATTTCAAATGACAAAAGGCAATTTGAGTGGTGGTCGTGGTGGTTTATTTGGTGGTGGAAGAACCACAATTGCTACAACCATTGATCTAGCCTTAGCTTCATTTATGGGTTCTCATACACAACAATAATATGTTGTATGTTTAGTTTGATTACATCGAATATAAATGTGATTAATTCGTCCTCCTACTATTGCTCCTATGATGGTTTCATTATTTGCTCCTCCTTTTGCAAAATAAAATAAATATCCTGTAGGTTCACTTTATTCACAAATCAACATTGCTTCTTTGTGTTCAATTAATGTGTATCATTTCATACCAACAATAGATAATTGTAAATATGAAAACAATCCAATTCTAAGTATTATAGTAAGGTAATATCAATAATTTTAATTTGTAATTGATTTGCTATTTATGCAAAATTCTCTTATAATGCTCCTCCATTTGTTCATTATCATTATGCTTCAAGCTTTGCAACTTCAAATAAAATTGTTCATCTATTATTCCTTGTGATATCTTTTACAAAAAACTTACTATTCATATAAAACAATACATTTTGAGTGATCTTTCATAAAATTCACTCCCCATTGAGAAATAATATTTTGGAACAAATTAACAATGCACGATAGTCATCAATTTCATCATCAATAATAATGATGCACTAAAAAACTTCAATATGAACATTAAGATCAATGTCCTTTTTATACAACATGTAGAGAAATACTTTTCTAATCTCCTTCTTTTAACCTTTTCTTCCACCCATTGATGTTGCAATATGGAATACCATAGAGGAAAATATGGATTCCACCTTGGTTTCAACCATACAAATGTTCCATAATAGCAAGCCTATTCATTTATATTAATCCTTGAAAATATTGAGGTATTGTTGGATGATCAGAAAGGTCTCCGCCTCTTAAACTTCCTCCTCCGCTACCTCCTTTAGGTTGGCGTTGGTTTTGAAAAATAGGTGGTTGTTCCAAACTAATAGATTTTCAATTAATACACTTTAGTACAATTGATGTTGACATCGTTGGTAAAATTGATGCAATACTAAAAATTGGAAAGTATGAAGTATACATCATATTATACCAAAAAGATTGTGGAATCATTGATACAAACCCTCCCATATTCACAATTAATGGTATGAATGCTTGCACCATCTGCATTAGTGGGGTTAACCAAGTAGTGGGTGTATGTAGTTCACATGTTTGTATACAATTGATGGCCTTTGTTCCATCTAAGGAATGGAAATCAGTACAACATTAGATGCAATATGTTTGATCTATTCATAAGGTGCCATATGTCACAATCCATTATGTTGTGTTGGTAATGGAAAAACTTCTTGTTGTGTTGCAAAAAATTATTCAAAATTGGTATGTCGAAAATGATCATCAATGTAAAGACAATCCTTAAACACATCCTATTTGATGACAACAACGACAATTGCATAAGTCAAATTCAATCTCAATGTGATAATGCAAAAATATTTTTTTTAACAACGAATTTGATTTACCATTGGTTTAGTTATTAAAAACAATAGGTTGTGCTTTTACTATTTTTGGTTTTGCATTTTGCATAAACATTGATAATCTTATCAAACCTTGATTAGTTCGAACAATCATTAAATTTTGTGCTTCCAAAATTGTTTGTTGAACAAAGGTTTGCCAAATTGGTGGCCCTTCTTCTTGTTTTAATCATTGTTGCTAATGCATTAGTGATGAGGATTGCCATGTTTATCCTTATGAAACCCATATTAGATTCCCAATTATTAAATTGGGTTTAGATTATTTAACTTCAATTCGATTGGTCTTAATTTCCAAATGGTTATATTAAGCATTTTTACTCTCTTATATTATATTTATTAGATCTTCAATCACCCTTGTGTAAATAAGGTGCTTATAGTTGACTATGTGAATACATTAAAAATATATGTAAAATATATTTTAAAATAACATTATTTCATAGCAAACTAAAAAATATTTTAAAATTTCAAATGCTTCCTAAAATATATTAACAATGACCTCCATAGGGAACCAAGGTGTTCATTTAATTTGTGGATTCACAAGAGGATTTTCATGTTGTAATCTAATTTAAGGGGACCTTAACTTCAAATAGGTGGTAGTTTGAATGAAGTGTGCCATTTAAAATGTTTTGTTTCATTTGTTTTATGTGTGTGTGGACAACAATGGTTGCAGGTGTCAACATAATGAACATGCATCAAACATTCCAACAAACCTATTTGATGGGATTCAATGATAAGGAATTCCCACCTTTCACATATTGAAAAAACTTCATCATGATCTAGGAACATTCTTGGATGAAACTTGGGGAAGTCCATATGGAATATATGAACCTTTTGATAATTAATGATTTTTCATTTGAAAAATGAAAATGGCACGTGGGGAAAAAATAATTTATTGATGAAATCCTTGCAATGTCTATTTTTGAACTATTTATCACACAACAATTCAATTAACATTCAAAATGGATTTATGTGTTCAAATAATGAACTTTTTCATTTTTATGTGTTCAAGAACTAACCATAAAACATATATAATTTTTTTTCATAAAAGCCAATATTGATTCTTTAAATTTTTGGAAATATTAAAATTGATTTTTAAAAAAATTCAAAGAATTGCACAACATTGATTAAAACCTATTATGGTTAATTCAAAAATTATGTAAAATCTTTTATAATTTTCAATTCATAATTAATTAATGTGACTTGTGCCACTGATTCAAATGTGAATTCATTACCCAACTAATTTCTCCTTCCAAAACCAAAATTTGTAATATAATTGAATTTCCAATGCCAAAAGTTACCCAAAGTTCAATATTTCTCAGAATTTAGGTTTTAAAATTTCCAAATCACATTCATTAAATCCTATTCACTAAGGACTTTCCAAGACCAAGAGTACACCCAAATTCTTCTATAATTCTTAGTTTTGACTAAAATGAAAATTTCAATTAAAAATGTTCAATATGTAATAACTTTTCCACCAAATGTCAAAAAATTATGAAACCAACTTGATGCACCCCTAACTCATTGAAGGCTTTCCAATGATACTAATATAGCATAGCAAATGCCTCTATGGTTTGGGAGATTTCAACATGCCAAACAAAAGAAACAAACTTTTTCTTTTATAGATAAATACTTTGTTGATTTAATGGATTTGTAACAAGGAAATGAAAAGGAGTTTGGTACGAGTTCTTTTTTCAATTTCTTCACATTTAATAATGCCATTATTCACTAACTAAGATATGATATTTGAAATAATTTGCTATGTGAACCTTAAAATTAACATTAAATCCATCAGGATGATAAATAATTTAAAATTGAAATAAAATTTGTTGGACAATGAATTAAATTTGATGTGAAAAAGGTCATGAACATGATTGATATTACTTTCACTTTTCATGATTTTTGCATTATTATTCTTGAATGCCTTTGATCATTCTTATAAGGAAAAATGTACTTGGATTTATGGGAAAAACTGAACATTTGATTTGTGATGTTCTCAATGAAATTTGAGTATGGTTTTGGATTTTGTGCTATTTTTCACAACCTATGTTGTTTTCACCATAATACAATTGTTACCCCTGCAAAGTTTAATGTGCTTGGCACAATGTCTTTCGAAAAAACAATTGTGATGTAGTTGAGGTGACAATCATCCAAAAGCCAATTTAGCCAAATTTGGTTATTAAAAATTATGAGAGAAAACATTCGAATAAACTTTTTTTTATTTTTATTACCTCCTTGAACCATGTATAGAAATCTGGAGACTTCAATGCATTTCATATGGCTTTTGTGAGAAAAAAAATGGTCCAATTCCTTTTGAATTAAGCTTATTGGTTTATTGGTAAAGTCACAAATTGTTGGAGAAATCAAAATGTCTGAAGATTGGCGAAAGACCTGAAAGTCTGAAGGGTTCTGGTGTCAACTCCTTTTGCATTCAAAATGATAAAACCAATACCAAAAGAGCTGTGAATATGGTCAAATAAGGTGCTTAAGTAGGTAGAATGTTTTCTTTGAACAGAAACACAAAAAGGGAAAAAAGCTATTTCTTTTTCAGACCTCGGAAAAGTCACGAAGTTGAAAAGAATGGTTTTATTAAAATTTAAATTCAAGACATATACTCCAAAGGTCTAAAGAGTTCTGATCTCATCTCCTTCCATTCCAAAAGATAAAACCAATACCAAGAGAGATGTGAATACGGTTAAATAGGTGGTCTATGTAGGTAAATATATTTTTTTTTGTTGGAAATAAGAAAGGTGGAACCTTTTCTTTTAAGTTTAGTGTAAGGTCCTAGGAGTGAGGCATTCCTTGAATAAGAGCCCACTGCAGGGGGAGAGTTGAGCTCAGGCCCCATTTTCGTCCTACTCTGACAAGCTTACCCATCAAAACCGATGCCACTATTTTATATTAAAAAGGGCTTGACAAAGAAATCAAGGAATTTCTAACTATAGTTTACAAATGACATTTTATTCAAAATTTACTGGTAAAATACATTTTACATTGAAACGAACAAATTTTCCAAATTTTCTCATAAACAAGTTTGCGAAATTTAGAAATGCACCAGAAGAAAAGACATTATTCCTTAAACAGAAATGCTGAAGGAGAATAAAGAACTATTTTTTCAAATAAAAGCCCCAAAGCTTTAAACTTAAATTTTTTGAAGTTTTGTATTGTGTAAGGGTCGCTACACACTAGGAAATAATGGCAGCTGGACCATGAACATCAGAATAGTACGGCTTTCAAATAGGTAGTGTGAAACTAAGTTTGGATGTTTGGACCTATAAAACATGAGCATGGTACATTCTTTTGTTGGAGTCAGTGCAACTACCAAATCATGAAATTAGTCTTTTGTTAGATTTGGAATTGAAATCAAAGTTGTGAAAAGACATTTTCAAACACAGGGTTATGTTCTTTCATTAATCAAGTTGGTTTTTAAAAAATTGATAAGTAGGCTGAACTTTACAGTTATATATTAATTTAAATTATTTTTTGAACTCCATATCTATATAGACCCATGTTTTAATGAGTTGTAAACCTATGTACAATGTATAATCTCTAAAATTGGGGAGTGTGTACACGGAATAAGACTCAATTTTCGAACTGGGCCTAGTGATTTTTGAATTTGAAAAAAAGTGCTACAAGCAAAAACTAAGCTTTAGGAATTGGAAGAACTGGGCTCAAACCAATGTGGTGTGGTTATTAGAATTTGGTATATATACTTTTCAATTATCAACCCAAGTTTATACCCACCAATCCAATAGGGGTGAAATTTTTTTAAATCGATTTTGGTACAGAACCTTCGTTCTCAATTTCTTTGAAAAATTCAAAATTTGCCTTAGTAACTGTCAATTCTTTCGTGACAACTATCATTCTGTCATGCCAACTATCAAATTCTTTGATGTTTATGAAATATTCAAAGCTGATGATTCTCTGATTCTGATTTTTCTCAAAAAACTGAAACCTATGGTTTTTAAATTCTGAAAATCTAAAAGAATTGAATTTGTTGGTTATTTCAAAATCAAATAACTGCAGAACACTGGCTCAAACCTCCCCCTGGAGAAGGTCCAAATATTAAAATGTCAATATGGGGAGTGAAGGTTCTTTTTAAAAGGGATGAACCACAACACTAATATTCATGTGTATGAAGAACATATTTCCTTGGTATGACCTCTGGCTGGTACTAGTATAAGATTGGCATTGCCTAGATCATACCCAACTGACATGGTCTTCAATACTAATATTCATACCAATATTGTATCTAGGCTGTAATCTGTGTGTGCTGTTCAACACATGTAAACATGAGCAAAAGTTCAAATAGTAAAACCTTGTATAAAATCAAGGAGGGGAACCCATCTATCAAAAGTTCAAAGCAAATGAGAGCATGAATAGACACAACCCAAAAGAAAAAAAACAAAAGCCAACAATTAATGAAACATAAAAAAAAGAAAACCCTATGCAAATATAACCCAAGGTTGCGAAACGACAATCAATGATAATAAAGAAGACCTAAGACAAAAAAGTTGTTGTTTGTCACAAATCAACGAGTGACGAAGGTGCATTAGCTATGATGTGTGGAAGAGTCGAAGAACCTCAACCAAATGTAGTAGCTTGCCAAAGAATCGTTATGGCTTATGCACATTGCAGGGCTATGAACACACATTGTCGATAGCAGGAAATGAGCATCAAGGGGATTAAAAAAGATCGTTGATGACGTGCGATAATGGTTTGTACACAAGTGATCAAGAATGAATCAAAATGAGAATGAAGACATCGTATAGCATAGGGGAATGAAGTCATTGCTTGGTGCTTGTTCGATGTAGGATCATGTTTTCTCCTAAACAACAATCGTCATTGCATGTGTTGTTGTCAATGCTTGTTGCATTATATTTGTGCGAGTCAACAATAAGAATGTCCATCAAAGTACGGACGCCATCTTTGACAATAAGAATATCCACTCATCATCAAATGTGGCGAGAAAAAAGTTGGGAGACCTCCCTCTAAACATGGGTTTCACTTTCCAAAGTAATAATGTAACAATATCTTGAAATGTGTTGTGAATTGATGTACACTCACTCCTACATGGGCATCGAAACAAATGGGTATCTAAATTTTCAATGGTATGATCACATTGACGCCATAAAAAGTGCACAACTATAGAATGTGACAAGCCCAGACGAAAATGTAGTGCTATAAGAAAGTGGGCTGATGATAAACAAAATGCTAGTGTGGTAGGGGATGTGAGTGAAGACATTGTAAATGTTTAAAGAATTTAATTTAAATGTCAATCTTTTTCCTATTCGAAAAGCAATAGGTAAAACTTGAGGCCATGAGCTTTACTGAAATAAGGGCTTGTGCGAGGCACGCCCAACTAAGCGGTGGGCCCAACTTTGGTAAAGCTTGTGACCCAGGGATTTACCCGAGTGATCATTTTTAATTGTTTCCATGATACCCAAATAGTCTTTAGGTTTCACAAAGAAAAAGGAAAAAATGGAGGACATCTCAAAAATTGGAATGCCTGCCAATATACTTCAGAAATCCCTTCAAGGTTTTACATGCAGGATGAAGCACTAGGTTGCGTGAGCTTTCCTGAGTGGAGAGCACTGGGTGAATTTTTAGTTTAATTTTTTTTCCCGGTGATACCTGGTCAGCTATCACAGGAATATAAACAAAAGGGGGTGTTTCAGAAAATGAAACGCCCACACCCGTCTTGGAGGAAAAATTCCGCACAGTGCTTTATGGTAGGAAAAAAAAGTGACACCGAGAGAGATGTGAAGACCTATCGAAGAATGGTTGGTCGGAGAGGCCTGCTTGGGGGTGGGCCGGGGGCGGGGGGGGGAGGTTACCTTGAAGGTGGAAAATTTTATTTTCTTCTTGTTGGAATCAAAAAGGAAGGATCTTTTCTTTGGGGGACTCTTTACTTCGTACTAGTCGACAGGTATCCTCGTCCAGGTTTCGAGGTCCCAAACGAGGGGACAAGTTTCGACCTCGTGAAACCACCTTGACCGCTTAAGATTCCACTTTCTTTCCCTTGTCCAGGTTTCGAGGTCCAAAACGAGGGGACAAGTTTTGACCTCGTTAAATCACCCTCAACGCGAAAGCTTCCCTTGTCTATCTCCTCTATGTTCCGAGGTCCCTAACGAGGGGACAACTGTCGAGCTCATTAAATATTCCTCCTTGCTTACCTTTTCTTCTTTTGTCGACGTATAGATGTCCCAAACGAAGGGACAAGTTTCAATCTCGTCTAATCACCTTCATCGCGAAAGCTTCTCTTTCTCTCTCTCCCCTCCAGGTTTCGAGGTCCCAAAAGAGGGGACAAGTTTCGACCTCGTCAAGTCACCCTCCTTGCGAAAGTTGCGCTTTCCAGGTTCCAAACGAGGGGACAAGTTTCGACCTAGTCAAATAACCCTCGTCGCGAGTACTTTCTTTTCTTTCTCTCGCCCGCGCTTGCATCCCCGCTCGCAACTCGTTCGCGCGCCATCTCCGCGCACGCATCGAAGCTTTTGTCCACTCAAAACGAAGAGATGGTTTTGAGGCTCTGTGAATCGAATAGTTAGTAGTAGGGAGTAGGAGTAGTAGGAGAAAGAAGGAGGGAGACAGAACAGTACGACGAGTGGGTAAGGAGTTAGGTGATGGAGTTGAGCGGTGGGAGCGGAAGAGGGGTAGGCACGGCCAGTACCGAGTTCTATCTCCCTAATTACAAGCTCGGTAAAACCCTAGGCATCGGATCGTTCGGCAAAGTGAAGGTTGCGGAGCACGCTCTCACGGGGCATAAAGTGGCCATCAAGATTTTAAATCGACGCAAGATCCGATCTATGGACATGGAGGAGAAAGGTTTGCCTTCAAGCACATCCTCCTGCTCAAACATATCTGTGCCGTTTCGTTTATAGATAGATGATGGTGCGATGTTTTCTCTTGTGTGTGTCTTCCCTTGCTTCTTGTTCACATTTCTGTCACTGTTTTCTCTGTCGTTTCCTTCTTGTGTCCTCCAACCCTAGGGTTCCCCGTTCTTGTCTTTCCCGTATTTCCTCTTCTTCTTCTTTCCATTCTAACAGGCATGAGAACAATTACTGCAGCCATAGGAAGTATTTAGATGTAGTCGGATGTGGAGTCTTGTGCATCTCGGTAGATCTCTCTTTGCATCTGTCGAATGACTTGAACCTTTTGATGTAGTTTCTGTAGAATGACTCATTACAACTTGCTAGGGCCACTGTTTACATTCTCTACAACGCTGATCTCGTCAGTTTCTGGCTCATTTTCAGGACCTGCATATGTTTGATTTAGGGTTCGAGCCTGTGTGAATGTACTTTCAGTTAGAGTTCTTCTGTTTATGCAGATTGGATTGAAGCTATCATCTATGCCTTTTGAAAGGGTGTGGCAAATTGTGATTTGGACTTCATTTTGTTTTCATCAACACTGCTTGATATATAGTTTTGAGAACCAACTGTTGTTTTTGCAATTGTCATACTCATGAAGTATCTTGCTCATGCCTCCTAGTCAGGGGTATTTTACTTGCTGTTTCAGCTACCAGACTTGTGTGGTTGTGCACCTGTATCACATGTAACAGAAGTGTGTGTTTTGGGAATGTTGTTTTATTCACAGTGAGGCGGGAGATCAAGATTCTTCGCTTGTTCATGCATCCACACATCATACGGCTGTATGAGGTTATAGAGACACCATCCGACATCTTTGTGGTGATGGAGTATGTGAAGTCTGGGGAGCTGTTTGATTACATTGTTGAGAAGGGAAGATTGGTTGAAGAGGAGGCTCGCCGGTTCTTTCAGCAGGTAGAGCTTCCTGCTGTTGATACATGTTTTGCGTCTGGAGTGTTATGCAAGCCATTGGATTGTGTGTCACATGGTGCAAATATTGTGAAGTGTAGAATAGAATTGAGAAGTTAGATTTTAAAGGCCTGTCTCAATTTGGCAGTGCTTGTAAAACACAATTTCTGTTGTCAATTAACATATGTTGTGTATGGTTTGTCTAATGCAAGTAGGGAGCATTGGAATCCTCATGGGGCCATTGTTTGTCTTCAGATCCAATATCTGTTGTTGTGTTTTGTCAAAACTCACCATCAATATTCTAGATCTCAGCAGATGGATGGATATTAACTGGGTGTTGTGGGAACAGATAGTGTCAGGGGTGGAGTACTGTCACCGCAACATGGTGGTGCATCGTGACTTGAAGCCTGAGAACTTGCTCCTGGATTCAAAATGCAATATCAAAATTGCAGACTTTGGCCTCAGCAACATAATGCGCGATGGACACTTTCTCAAGACCAGCTGTGGAAGTCCCAACTACGCTGCCCCTGAGGTAATTCCGACTCATATAATAGCTCTTCCTTGTTTCTGGATACAGTTTCAAGTGAAGAGCCTGTATGAGAAGGAAAGTGGGCATGATTTGGGTGTTGCAGGTGTTGAAGAATGTTTTGATACTTTGTGGTTGTGCTCTGGACTGAGCTGCAGGTAAAGCTTTTGAATATGTGGCACGTTAGCTTATTAGCTTCGAGAAGGCTCAACAGACAGACCTGCCAAAGGCAAGCTGCATCATACATGACAATATCACTGTAACTAAGCAGTCTAGATTGTAGGTTCAGGCAGTTGGTTCTTCAAGGACTAGTTTGTATGCCCCATCAAAATCCTAACTCCATCCAGGACAGCAACTCGTTGTGATTTGGACTTGCAACCTGCTCCAACTCGTCATCAACCATTCCAAATATGATGGAAGTGAAGTAGAAAATGTCGGGATATGTGTTTGTTATGACTGTTATAGGAGTGTTTGTGTATAATGTATGTTTGTTCCTCATGGGAAAGAAGACTGCATACTTTTTTTTGTGATAAGCTCTAGGACCTTGTTTGGGTTGGGTTTGGAGAGGCTTGTTTGACATTTTTTGCTTCAAGTTACTATTTTGGATCCTCATTCTATGTTGTTGACAGTTTGTAGCTGGTATTTCTGTTTGGCAGGTGGAAACATTTTAATTTTATGTCTGGGTTGATGAAACAGAGCATGGATGGGATGGGTAAAAAAAATGGATGTAAACTGCAATTGTTCCTGTTCTTTGGCGAGTGGTGTTCATTGCACACATCTTGTCATGTGACCAGCAAATTGTTGTTCTGGAGTTTCTTTTGCAATCTCATAGATATATTTGAGCATTGATGGTTTGCCCTGCAGGTCATTTCAGGCAAGCACTATGCAGGGCCAGAAGTGGATGTCTGGAGCTGTGGTGTGATACTATATGCTCTACTGTGTGGAAGCTTACCATTTGATGATGAGAACATTCCCAATTTGTTCAAGAAGATAAAGGTACTGTCTTACTTAGAGTCATTGTTATAGACTAAGGTATTGTGGGATGTGTCAAGGAGGACGTGATTTTTTTGAACTTATTCTTGAGCTAGCATGTCCAAGGTGGCGAGATAAATTGTTTATGTAGTTGATTGGCCTTAAATTATTCTTTCTTGGTATTGATGGACCTATCCTGGTGAATTAACTCAGATGTGTCCAAAATATGTGTGTTGGATTGCCTCTGTATGGCCTGAGTATGTAAAAGAACTGTGACATTGATTGATGATTGGTATTGTGATTTCTGTATAGGGTGGCATTTACACACTACCAAGTTATTTGTCACAAGGAGCAAGGGATTTGATTCCACGAATGCTGCTAGTAGACCCCATGAAAAGGATGACAATCCCTGAGATTCGGCAGCATGCTTGGGTTAAAAGTCATCTACCCCGCTATCTCACAGTGCCTCCACCTGACACTATGCAGCAAGCCAAGCAGGTGATTTGTGTTTTCTTATATCTTACTCAGAGAGACATTGCAGGGTAGAACTTTTGTGATGATGAAATTGATTATTAGTTACAGAGGCTTTCTTGTCCTTTTGCTGAAAGTAAGTTTTATATACAGCTTGTGAAGTTAGCATGTGAGTTGTGAAATAATTGCTTTTAAAGAAAGAGGTTTAGTGCTACACACTTGACAGCTTTTTGCTGAAAGAAGTTAGATTGGTGAAGGTATCCGAACCCCAGTTTTGGCCCTAGTGATCTCAACTTGATTTTATGAGCTTGCAAGCTTGGGGCCTTTGGCCAGAGCTTGCAGCTATTGTACTCAATTGCTTTGCTCATCTGTGTTTTGCTTAACTCTGATAAGGATAGTTGGGAATACTCTTGCTTCACCATCACCAGAAATTGCCATGTCAAGTTGCAGAGGCTTGAGATGAGTTTAGAATCACCTGCAATTATAGCTACCTTTGCGCAGTTGAGGCTTTATTGGTGGATGAAAGAGTCTGTGTACAGAAGGCAGGATGCCTTGAACATTTACTGATTGTTGTTGGCATATGGATACTTGTGTCCACTGTTGGAATGGATTTGAAAATCTTGTGGCCAGATTGATGAAGATGTGATTCAAGAAGTTGTGCGGTTGGGCTTTGATCGGACTCAGCTTATTGACTCTTTAGTGAACCGTTTGCAAAACAAGGTAATGAACAGTTGTTCAGCTTACTTGGCTTTTCAGCAATGTTTGTGCTCATATTTTGACTGACATTGTGCAATTTGAGCTTGACAAACCTGTGTATCTGCTATGGTACCATGACAGTATGTTCTGTGACACCATTTTACCAGTGGTGTGATTAAGGGATATGTTCAGGGTGCACTAGGCCCCAACCACTGCCCTCTTGTGGGCAAGCTATGCCATTGGCTTAGATGCTTGCTTGTAGAAGGACCAGCTAAAATGAAGCAAAGCTTTCCCTTGCATGCTTGTTGCAGTTTGAACGAGGATATTGCTGACTTTTTTTTATTAGCTATATGCCTATTGAGTGCTAGCCAACATCATGACCAAGTTTTCTGGAAATGCAACAGGAACTCCAAATGCAGATGCTTGGATTATGGTTTGCCTGAGATGTTGGGCAGATTATAATTTACTTATCTACACCCACTGTCAGAAGTTGATGAATTCTGTGGGTAGTCATGGCAGCTTGTCACTGCTATTCATGATGAGGGTGATGGTTTGATGCTTTGTGAGCAATACTCATAAGGTTATGACTGTATTCATTGTCATGTCACCTTCAAGGTGTTGTTCTTGAGTTTTTTCCACAGTCTTGTATATTACAAGTGTCTCCACGAGACTTGCCAGATACTGACCAAGTTATAGCTACATTTTGGCTGAGACTATTGTGTGTTCTTGAGCTGTGATTGATGATCTTAAAGAAAAATTGTGGATGCAGGCAACTGTGGCCTACTACTTGATGCTGGACAATCACCATCGAATGTCATCTGGTTACCTTAGAGCAGAGTTTGATGAAAGAAAGGTCAGTAGAAAGTGACCTTGTGAAATAAGAGAGTTGTAACTTTTACAGGTTGAGTTTAAATTGCTTGAAGTGGGAGACTTGCCTAGCCTTGTCCAAGTTTGAACATATCTCGGATAAACCTGTGATTGGTATAAGAATCAGTTGAGAAGTGAGATCATGTGACAAGAATGTTGAGATGGGTGGGAATAATGGATGATCTTGCAGGAGAGTTTTATTCCTGTGTTACCTGCGGATTCAATGTCTACTGCACATTCGATGTATGGATCACCATTGGGAAGGCACAGAGCAGCAATCCAAGTTGGAAGCATGGATCGGAGGGGTCCTTCACCTGCTGTTCTTCAACAGAGGGTTGCAGCAGAGAGGAAGTGGGCTCTTGGTCTTCAGGTCTGCCTCATGTCCATCTAGTACATTTTCCCTAATACTAGCTCATTTGTGCCATGCTCATGCAAAAAAGGAGATCAATTTCTCTTAGACATTATTTCTCAGTTTGACAGAAGTGAAGACATGAAGTGTGAATCAAAGGAAGGTACCTGCCCTGACTGAGATGGACCAGGGCTAGATGTGTACTGGTAAACAGGAATCAGATATAGAGAGCAAAGGCAGCATGTGCATAAGATGTTCAATTGTGCTGTAAGATTTGCGGTAGTCCCACTAATGGGGGGAAACCCATTGTGAAAGTTGGAATGTTCCCTTGACTTGTGTAAAGAACTTCCACAACTCTCAGACTGAATCAATCTGAGTAGATTACACACAGCAGATTGGGGGATGTGTTTCTTGCAGCAAATGTAGGGATGCTCAAATTGATCACCAGTTAGTTGCACCTGAGTTAGCCTTTCACAAAGTAGTTGCTAGTTCTCTTCATTCCGCTGCCAGTCTTCCATGAACTGCTCTTCCTCTGTCCAAGGTAGATCCTATCACCAGTAGGTAACCCAGGGCAACCATTCTATATATTTAAGGAATTCTGATAGCAAATTGCAAATTTGCAGTTCCGATCTCATCCAAAGGAGATAATGCCAGAGGTTCTGAAGGCATTCAGCCAGCTGGACATTGGCTGGAAGAAGACAGGGGCATACAATATCAAGTGCCGGTGGGTAGCACCTGGCCCAAGCTCAATTGAAGCAGCTCCAACAATTGATGGTCTCACTGATTTGCCCATGGCCCAATCTATGCCCAGGTTGTCCTCTAGTGGATGGGCTGGTGACTCTTATGGAGGTCCAAATATTGTCACCACCAAGAATAAGGATAATGAAGCAGGCATCAGAAGCAATCTTGTCAAGTTTGAGGTTCAGGTAATGTGTCATTGTCCATTGGATTTCTATAGAGCTTGGAACTTGCACTGGAGCCTGACTGCTTGCCAATGTCATAACTGAGGTTTCCCATTGTTTCCAGAAATGTGACACACACTCAGGATGCAGATTTTTGCATAGTTCTGTGCAAAATTTTGGGCTGATTATTACATGCTTTTCTATACCTACTGTCAGGAGTTGATGAAGTCAGTGGGGATTAATGGCAGCTAGTCACTGCCGTTTATGGCAATGTGGATGGTCTCATGCTTTTTGAGAGACACTCATGAGTTTATGACTGCACCAGTCTTGTTCTGTTCATTTTGGTTTGGCTGAGATTGACATAAGGGTTGTATGTTCAATTTGTTCTTGTGGAGTTCTCTCTGCAAGCTCATGGACATTCTTGGAGGTTGTACTGCATGGATAATACAGATGTTTGTGATGTTCTTTTTATCCTTGACTAAGTTTCTTATACACAAAGACTGGGAACTTCTGGAAAGCTTTGTGCCAGGTATGGCAATGAAGCAGTGGCAAAGAAAAAGACAAAGATTTCATGAAGTTTAACAAAGCATAATGGGTGGATGGTTGCAGCTCTACAAAATGCGGGAGGACAAGTACATGCTGGACCTGCAAAGAATTGAGGGTTCCTACTTCTTGTTTCTTGATATATGCACATCTCTCCTCTCAGAGCTTCATGTACCCTGATCACACTGCCCAACTAGATTTTTTTCCACCCCCCTTTCTTTCCCAGTCCTGTTTGGATGTGTAGAATGCACACAAGATCTCTCATTTTGTCCTGAGCTATGCAGCTTCAGCAAAACCCTTTGTGTCAGAGAAAATGTGATTGGAACTCTTCTATGTATAGTAGCTAGGGTTTGAAGCTTGCAGAGGCTCAGGAGCAAGCAGGAAGTCAAATCACTGCCTGACTTGAATCCAAAGATAGCTGGATGCAGGGTCCAGCCCTTCAGGCGCAGACACAGAATCTTTTTTTAATCTGTCAGCGCAGTAATAGATTTGCCAGATTACAGTTTCACATAGGCCAGTATTATAGTTTCAAGGAAGTAATTTCTCACTATTTGAACTCTCATTGCCACTTACACATCTTTCTTGTTAGTAACCTTATTTTCATCCTGGTGCTGTTCTGATTCAATTGCCAGTTCACAATCTTGGTGGAAGTCTTGAAAGTGTTTGGACCTCGGATCTTGCTGATATGAAGTTTTTCATGCAATCCTGCCTCTAGAAATTCAGGGACTAAGATAGAAAAAGGGTTATGGATAGTCTATATGATAAGAGAAGTCTGCACTGTGTTTATGACAGATTTGTGCATGATGAAGTTGATTGCACTGATTTGGAAATGGCTATTTACTTGGTGATGCTGTTTCCATGAATTAGCATGAGGACAGTATTTGGTTTCATGACTACTGGCCTTCAACAATTTTTGGCACAGCATCAGCAGGCATGTTTGGACATTGTTTGGTCTCTATTGGTATGAGCAGTACACAATCAATCTTCATCTGGCGGGTGCTGGTTTGTTGTGGCCATGCGAAGGTACTTTAATGTCTTGAGATATTTCAATGGAACCTGAAAAGTAGTGAGTTCTTCAGCAACCAAAGTTGAACAGCTTGTGTACAAGCTGGAACCTTTCTTATAACCATACTTCTGTTCTAATTTCGAAACCCACTTTTCTGGGGTAAAAGGAAACTCTATTTCAGCTCAGAAGATAATGTGAGAAGTTTGTCTATTACATTGCATTGCTCTGTTGCAAATGAAACCATATTTCTGAAACTGACATCCCAGGTACATTTTGCCACCCAAAAAACTATGATTATCTTTATAAAATGGTGGATTATGATCTTACATCTGAAGTTATTAGTGAGAAGTTAAAATTAAAAAGCAATACATAGAAGAAAAAAAAAAATGGGAAAGTATGAGGCAGGATTGGAATAGATTGGGTTAAGTTCATGGTAAAAACTTTCTCCACTTTATTTGGAGATGAAATAAATTCAAGCACACATGTGGTTGTGAATGTGAAATCAATAAGCTTCAATACAATTAGCACTCTGTACTAAAAATAAGAGTATTTGTCAGATACTCTGACTTTGGCAATGGAACTGAAACAAACCAATCGCTTTGCCAGGAGACCACATTGTGTACAACACTAATTAATTATGTAGTTTTGCAGCTTCCACAAACTTGCAACCTGCACCATTCATGCAGAAGCAACAAACCAATATAAAGCATAAGACACGTTTGGAAACTAAATAATAAAGTAGTTTGCAGCCTGCTCCATTCTTGCAGATGCAACAAACCAATAAATATAGTGTAAGAAGTGTTTGGGAACTTGAGAACATTGGGAACTTATTGATGTGTGCAAATAAATAGGTAGTGAGTCCTTTGGAGAGAAAAATAATACTTGGCCCATGACAATGGCCAGTAGAGGGTGGGAAAAACATGTAAGAGAGAGAACCAATCTGGGAAAAGTCTGTCTATTCCTTCAACCACAGCAGCTACAGATCCAACAAAGCCACTGTCGCCATCCTTGTTTGTGATGCTTGTGCCATGGTGTTTCTGCCATATTTCCAAGCCTGTTAGTGTCAACAGGTTAATTGGGTTAGTCAGGGTTAGATATGGAGAAAAACCTTCCAATCCAAACATATGATTCCAGGAGTCTTCAAGTTGGGTGCCAATTATAACTGCCCAACAAAAGCACTGATTGGTAGCTGTGAAGTAACAACATGAAGAACTAATTTATATTTTCATCACTCAGCCCATCCTGGAACTAGTCTAAACTTTAGCAAGTTGTACTCTATGTACCCTAAACTCTTAAGCTTAAGCCTCAGAAGGAAGTCAACTACACAAACAGCAAATCCATTCTGATTTTTGAAGAAAAAGAAAAAATGGATCCAAAAGAAAACCATAAAAGCAAAATCATACAAGAGGTTAAGTGTAAGAAGATGCAGACACAGCTCAAAACGAAATGAGACCCAACCAGAAATTTGAAACTTACTGTGCACATCATGTAAAACTTTGCTGTTGCAATTATACGGAGTATGTACATGAACCCTTTCAGATCTAATGAGTTCCAACAGGACTTTGTTCACCTGCACCACCACATTTGTTGAGAGAAAAAAAAGTATTACAAACAACACCAGACTGATCTGTCCTATTTGGTGCAATTCCTTAAGGAAAGCACTTGATGGCCCAAGCAACAAGGGGGACACCACCCATTGCTTGTAGCAGTAGCAGTAGCAGATGCAGAATTGCTCCTGTTAGTCACTCAGAAAATTGAGCAACAAGTGCACAGATATTACATCCAATAAGTGGATGGGTACTGTAAAATCAAAGTGGGGCATGGTCAGTTCATGCTCAAAAATAGATCAGGTGTGCAACAAGGTTAAAAATTCCATAGACAATTCAGCAAGACCACCAGTGTGTGGGAAAAGTATGGTGGGGCTTGTTCTCCAAGGCAAAAAAAAAGAGCAACTGCAAAGTCTTGAGCTCGGAGACCATGTGATCCATACCTCATGAGCATTTTGGTGTGTGACCATATGGCCTCCTGTAAGTTCTGTCATACTAGCCACTGGGTGTAACTTGTTTGCAAGCTTCTGGGCATGCTGTATTTGTGCCACTATATCACCCCTGCACAATGAAATGACATTTAGAATATAACAGGTCAATATCAAATTAGCGTTCAAAGGAACTTTCAGAATCACCCATAAATCTAAAATTAGAAATCAATTTTACTTTAAATACAAATAAGATTTTTTTATCACCAGCACATCAATAAAAACATTTTCTTTTTTGCAAAAATTGCATAGATCAACTTTGTTTACACATATTTGGATCAAGTTTTGACAACAATGTTATACTATCACTGGCTAGAGAAGTTGAAACAGTTTCTCATCCTGTTTGTTACTGACCATTTTGAACTAGTGAGACATGTATAAGGGGCAACAAAAACCTACCTTCCATGAATGACAGCAACACTAATGCCTGCAGAACGTATTCTGTCAATTTCATGAGACTTCACATGGTGATACCAGCAGGCATTGAATTGTCCATCAAGTCCATGCTTTGGTTGCATTCCAGCGCTTGACAGATTCTTCACATACTCCTGGACGGTTCCAAATTCACCCAGTTCACCACTGAATAAGCATTGTAAGGAACAATGGACAAACACACAAACTTGCAAACTTAGACTGATTTACCCATAAGGACTAAGATAATTTTCCTATCAATTAGAATTAGGATTTGTGTCAGCACCAGAAGGCACCTCTTATTCCCGACAACAGTTGGTAAGGATAACAAAATCCTACCCTGTAAAGTATGGCCCGCCGATACTCTTCATCAACTAAAGTATCCAAATATTCCTGCATGCCAACAACCCACTTCATTGGCTTTGTTGAAAAAGCCATCAATGCACACTTGCTCTCTTCCTTTGTTATTATCTTTTGCCTTCACCTCATAAAATCATTTTTTCTGGTTTCCTTTTTTTGGATCATCAGGGAACCCCCAAAATTTTCCAATGAAACTTTTATATGAGAAAATCTGCTCAAAACTGAGCTAAACAAAGGACCAGATAAGAAAAGAGATTGCATGTTTGAAATGCTTTTGAAGGTGTAAAAATCAATTGCTATGAAGTCATAGAGCAGATATCCAACCAGTACAAATCTGACCTTTGTGTAATGGGTATCAAGGTCAACATGTGCCCTTTCTTCTGGAGTCTTAGCACGGAGAAAACGCCATGCAATAGATATCATTGTCTTGTCAATCTGCAACCCTGCCCCTGACAGTAAATTAAGAGAACAAATAATATTATTATTAAAGAGAATATATAATACAATAATAGAATTATAAAGAATATAATGCCAAACATGATGTCATCTCAACAAACATTAGGTTAGGGCTCACTAAAAAAAAGGGAATTATAGCACACTACGGACATGACATTGTTGCATGTTGCATGTTGCATACACTTGGATGGGTTCTAAAACCTAATAATGAGAGTTAGGTTTGTGATTTAGGACCTTTGGCAAGCATTCATAACCACCACCTGTGGTACTGATGAGTGCCAGTGATACGACACGCTCTGGTGCTATTGCCCCCAGCTTACATGCAATCATTCCCCCTGTGCCCACCCATTTACATAATCAAGTGTTTTTTTTCTCCACTTTGTTTCCATTGAATTAAACAGTGCCTTATAAACGAACAGGCACATTTTAACATACAGGGAAAAAAAACAAAAAAAAATAGGGAAGAAAAATTTTGATCCAGTTTTGAGCTGGTAAAAAACAGGCCAAAACCATATGATTGGATCTACTACAAGAGAAGGTTACTCTCTTGAGTGATTTTGGATTGATGAGAAAGGGGGTGGGAGGATACTTACCCATGGAGTGACCAACCACATGAGTGTTATTCCACCCTAAATGATCCATTAAGGCTAATGCATCTTTTGCCATTGTCAATGTCCTGCATAACACACTTTCTATATGAGCTTTCCAATGCTTTTTCTTCAATATTAGATCTTGTTTCTCCTCCAAGTAGACCAACACAAACTTCCATTGCTTAACTCAAAATCCCTCCAACAATTTCCCACAATTAGAGGATGATGCTTGACACCCACCCAAGCTAGCAACAACTCTTGAGAGTCCCCCATTACTCTAGTAGATCTTGCAACCTCACCCCCATTTATCACATCCCAAAGTCTCATCCCCACTTCTTGTGAAAAAAACATGCACAAAGAATATGCGCAAATTACAAGGTTTTGAACACTGCATCCCTTCTACTACCCATAAAGCACATCCCCAAATCTCATCCCCACTTCTTGTAAAAAAACACACACAAACAATATGCACAAATTACATGGTTTTAAACATCTCATCCCTTCAATTTCCAAAATAAAAATTGCTCAGATTCTCCCTCATAATAATCTACTACAATAATCTTTGCAAAAACCACAAGTGAGAAAGATAGATAGATATCCAGGCCTGAATTTTCTGTCAAACAGAACTGCAACAAACAGAATTGCATAGATTTCAAGACCTGAATTTTGTTGTTGAAAAAGTAAATTGCAACAGAATTGGATAGATGTCAAAGCCTGAATTTTGCTGTCAAATTTTTTTGGCAACAAACAGAAACAATTTACTTACTTACGTGTAGCTTTTTTTTCTTTTGGGTGCAGAGCTTCGCCCAACACCTCTGTTATCAAAGGCGCACACTTGAACCCCAGTTCCTGAGCTTGCTGCTGCTGCTGCTGCTGCTCTGTTCTCATCATCAAAAGCACCATCAAAAGAACCACCACAAACTTGAACCCCATTTCCACAAGCTGTTGCTGTTTCACATTCTGAGCTTTTTCTTCTTCTTGCAAGCTCTGTTATAGCATCATCATCATGTACACAGTGTGGCATAAAGTCTCTTCTTCCGCTTCTCCTTTTTGTCTCCTCTTCATTGGATTCTACAGTCCCACAAAGAGCAAGCAATTGTGGACCCCATGCCTCATAAGTTGCTGCTACACCTGTGCAAAAACAACAACAACAGCAAGTTCAGAGATCAATTCACTGTGTCTGTCTGTTTGTCTGGGTTTCAAAGTCTTTGCTGCCACCCACACCTCCATATGCAAAAAAGATTTCTGTAATTATACAAGTAGCATCCATCAGGATTGATTCTTTTGCTTTGTTGGAGATGCTTTTTGTTTCTGTGAAATAGAGAACCAACAAAGATCAGCGAATAGAAGTTCTGCTTGAAAGTTTACCCGCTGCAGCGGGTGGCAATCGGATGGATATAGAGAAAGAGATAAAACAAACCGTGATGATGATGATTTTATTCACTTTCACTGGTGAGAAGAGGAGGAAAGCCACACACACACCTGGTATGAGAAGGACCTTGGTAGGGCCATGGCCAAACAGTTGGTAGTACAGCTGCACACTGCATCCCTCCTCTAATCCAGTCTTCATGTCTATACCTGCACCATCCACATCACTAGCGTATTCTCCCACATCACAGAAGGGCATTGTCTCGCTCGTTGCTTCTTCAGATGTCAGGTGTTGAAGCAAGCAAAGCAAAAAACTTCGCAGATAGATGCAGATAACCAAATCTTCGCAACTGAACTTCTCCAAGCTGAATTTTTTATCACCTCTAGAAACTACACAGCAAAAGAATATCTTTGAGGTAAAATCTCGATCTCTCTCCAAGGCCCACAAAATTATTGCAGATGGAAGTCTTTTCTTCTTGTAAACCTGCCTTCAAAACACACGGATCTGTGTGCGAACCAAAAAAACAAAAAAGCCAAAGTTCCTTGAAGCAGCAAAAGAAAACCCAAGAAGTGAAATTCATCTACAGCAGCAAGCTGTAAGGGTCGATTGTTCAAAGTCCTGTAAGCAGATCATACAGTTCCACAAAGCTAACCAACAAATAGATCAAGATGCTGCTGCTGCTGCTGCTGCTGCTGCTGCTGCTGCTGCTCTTCAGACACCAAAAAAGAAATGGGTGATGACGATCAGAGAAGGAACACCGATAGAAACAACACGCAAAGATAACGACAACACGGATCACAGACTCCGCAAAGAGAGACAAAGACAGATGAAGAAACGAACGGCAAGCAAGCCAAGAAAGAAGAGGGCAATCTATATTTGGTGAAACACGCAGGCGGAAGTGCAAAACACGGGAGCACAATTAGCGAAGTGAAAGAAGGGAGAGGAGAGAACGGAAGGAAGTGGGGAGCAATGAAAGCAAGCGTGAGAAGAAGCTGCATGTAGGGACGAGGGAGGGGAGGGAGAGGAGGGAGTGGAACAAAACTGTCTGTTTTGAGAACTGGATTGATTCTCTTCATCGGATTACTGTGGATGAATCTTCCTGTTGTGACTCCTTCTTTTTATCCACCTGCTAGGCGTGGCTGCCTCAACTAGGAGGTACATGCCTTGCTTGCTTCAACCTGGTAGGTAGATATGATTTGCTACAACCTGGTTAACAGATGGCTTGTTACAAGTTACAACTCACAACCCTTATCCAGGCTCAAGGTAGCTATTAACTTACCAAGTAATTCATATTGGTAAATACATTGCCAACTTCCACACATGTATGTTGAATAATTAATTAATTTTGAAATTTTCATTTCAACAAATAAAATGTCCTTGAAGATTCAATATTTTCCTTCACAATTTTTTTTCCTTTGGAAATATTTCAAAATAAATTTTCATCGTTTCTGAAAATAATATAATTAGTGTTGAAGCTGCCAAGGCACTATGGGTAGTCTCACTTAGACTATGAATTTGCATTATCAGTCTATCCCTTAGTGGTGGGACTTTGTTCATCCACAGCCTTCTGATGAAGAGAAGGCTGATCACCTGTTACAGCTTGTAGTCAGGGCACAAGGTGGTGAAAATAGTACATGGTACAGGCTGCAACTTACCTCTTTGAGCTATTTTGGGTTACCAACTTACATATTCGAACTTGGTCAATTAATAAGAATGGCTGTGCTACGGGCTGTAGCCGCCCTGTTCAAAGTGAGTACAAAGAATTTACATCTGGGAACTTTCTCAAAACGCAGACCATGTGCCCCGTTAGTGATGATTGATGAAGAGACATTTGTCCATGCTTTGTTGGGAAATTTCTCATTGTTCTTCTTGGTATTATCATTGAATTTTTTATCAAAAAATCTACCTAGCATTTGATTGAATCTACCCTATTGGTTTAATTTGGAACCCTAGAGAACCCTATGCTCTCAATAGTCCCAAAAAACAATCATATGCGTCCATCCATCTGCTGGTTGCGGTTGAAAGGACTTGTCATTGGGACGGGCTAACACAGGTGACTTGCATCCGCTAAGAAAAGAGCTGCATTGAAGCTATGCAGTTTGTGGATTGATAAGATCCTAGAGAGAGATTATTCGATTTCTGTGATAAGGTGACCGGCCCCTGGGACTTCAGTATAAGTGCTTTTAACATGGTTTTTACTTTTTTTTCATTATATGTATTAGATTTTTTACAATTGGAAGCTATAAGTGGCATTTACCTTTTACATTTGGTGGGACAATGACAGAAGATTCATGATGAACTAGGGTAGTCAATAACATTATATTACCACAATCTGAGCCACAATCCAAAAGAAATTAAATAGTTAAGAAAGTGGAGGATTAGACATTGTAACAAATCAAGATTAATAATGGTTAATCAATCAAAGACAATTATAAGGCTATAACAAGATGAATCGGGATTACCCAAACAACCCAATAATCAAGGACATTATCCTTCAAAAAGAGAGCAAGACTTTTTTGAGTTTTTGTGTGCCAAATTTTGTTAACAAATTATTGGGATGTCAAGATGTTCCCAAAAGTCTACAAACATGTCTTCAAAGTCTTCAAAGAAAAAATTGTGACTCTTCAAAGTCCTCCAAGAAAAAATAAATTGTAAGGCAACTTGACTCATTTGAGCAATAAGGGGATGGCACAATGGGCAGGAAAGAACAAAAAGAAGTTGGGAATAATTATCTTGAGTGTTGAAGGTGACATTTTTTTGCCCCTTGCTTGGGTCGGCAACTTGGCTAAAGTGAACCAACAGCCACCAATGCACCAGTTGAGGATGAGGCCGTTGAAGCCGTTTTGGGGATGAACCAAAAACACATCCTCCCTTGCCCAAAGTTATTGGCTTTTTCAGCCTCTTCTATGTCCCAAAATTTTTCCCTCCTACTTACTTCCCTCCCACCTACCTTCCCCCCTCCTACCTACTTCACCTAATTTTACGCTCACTCCATCGCTAGAGCTCGGGAGTTGTTAGAATGAGAGCAGAGCTCAAGAACAATTGGAGTGGGAATAGAGCTCGAGAGCGATTGGAGCGGGAACAAAGCCACGACAACGCACTTGAAGCAGGCCCACAAACTCCATCGTCAGAGTTTCGATGTTAGAGCTTCGAAACGCCTGAAACAAGACCCAGGCAAGACCTGGTGCAGGAACTTGAACGTAAGCTCCCTCCTTTCAACCCTTGTTTTTGTGATTTTGCTACAATGAAAAAGGCAACAATAGTTAAGTTGTCGTCACTTTTTTTTTTTTTTTGTTGCAACGAAAAAGGCGACGACACCTTTGCTACCATTGCCTTTTGTTTTTGTTTTGCTAGAACAAAGAAGGCAATGGTAGCAAAATTATTGTTGTCTTTAGTTTTCGTTTTGTTACAACAAAGAAGGCGACGACAACAAAGTTCTACCATTGCCTTTTTGTTTTGGTCTTATTACAGCAAAAAAAACGATGGCAACATTATTGTCATTGCCTTCTTTTTTTTTTGTAGTGCTATCACCCTCTGTTTTCATTTTGTTGCAACGAAGAAAGCAAAGTTGCCGTCACCTTCTATTTTGGTCTTATTGCAACAAAGAATTTTTTTTCTTTTGTTTTGGTTTTGTTGCGCAAAGAAGGCGATGGCAATGAGTCGTCATCTTCTTCTATGGTTATGTTGTAGCGAAGAAGAAAAAGACAACAACTTCTACCACCTTCTTTGATGGCTTTTCTACAAAAAAATGGCGACCTATGCCTTTTTGGGTGGTTCTGCTGGGAAGAATGTGATGGTAGCAATGTTGCCTTCTTCTATGGTGGTGGTGTTGTGAAAAAGGCGATAGAAGTAGGCGGTTTTTTTTTTTCTTTCTTTCTTTTTATTTGGTCCTTTTGGTTTAGTTCATTAAAATTAACAATTAACAATGAAACGATGGTTTTTTTTTATGTTGAAAGTTATAATGGCTAGAGGAAGGAGATTGAAAAAAGGTGGTGGTGATTTGGAAGTTCACAAGCAAAATGTTACCTCATTAGAACAGACAATTATTAAGCAAAATGTTACTTCATTAAATCAAGCAATTGTTGAACAAAATGTTGTTGCATCAGATCAAGCAATTGCTGAGCAAAATGTTGTTACATTATATTAGGCAATTGTTGAGCAAAATGTTGTTGCATCAAATTAACCAATTGTTCCATCATAATTGAGACCTAAAGAGCAAAATGTTGCTTCATCAGAAATGAAAATTGAAAATTGAAGTATCAAGCAATTTATGTTGATTAAAATTAACAAGGATAATAGTTTATAATATAGATTGAGGATTTTGATCAAAAAATGATGGGTTAGATTTTTTTAGAATTTACGTACATTAAATTAAATGCAGATAAAAGAAATTGTACAAATTTTTTTAAGTTTAATTATATCAACACCTTCCATCATTTGATGGAAGGTGCGGGACTTTTTTAGTCAAATTTTTTTTATTGTAATACCTGAAAAAAATTAAAGTTTGCAAGAGTTATATCTAATTGTGTAATTTTATGTTTGCAATACCTGCATTTTGTTTTTTGAACTCTTTATGTGTAATGTTTCAGGGTTAGGATTTTTTAATTACAGAATAATGATTTTTTAAAATATTTTTTGGTTTAGGTCTGAAACTTGAAACCAACCAAGTTTCTCAACCATTGGCACCACCTTGTCCACCTAATTTGGTTTGGAAGGACAAGGAATGGACGAAGGTTGAATCGAAATGTAAATGTAAAGTTAGCACTTGCATTGTCGCATATTGTGCCAAATGGTTGTTGACCAAGCATTTGAAGGAGGTGCATGGTTTGGTGGTAAAAAAGGCCAAACATGGGAGGCCTTCAACTTCTGAAGGAGGTCCTCAACATCAAGACCATGTTAAAATGAATGCTCGCATCTTGGGAAATGCCATGGCCATGCAAAGATGAAATAATCAAAAGGTTGCTAGTCGTGCTCGTGCCAAAGCAAACAATAATGGGATAAGCTGGTAATTGTTGTAAAACAATGTTCACCATTCCCAAAACCAGATTTGGTCAAATCAGCTTCAGAGCAATTATTGCAGGTGTTAGGTCTCAATGCCTAGGGCGTGGGAAACGTGCTTCGAGATGCAACATCACAAATGGAGAAGGATGAATATTTACAAGAGATGATTCAATCCATCTATTATGTATATGCACAATGATTGAAAATGGCATGGGATATCAAAAATTGGGATTGAAAGTCCAGTAAAACAAGTTGGATAGAACAATTGATAGACGTATTGGATTTTCATGAATCTAGAATGATTCATGGAAGGTAAGAAATAATAATAATCAATTTTTTTATTTTATTTTATTTTTTTGTTTCATCCAAGGTGTGTCAGGGTTTAATTTGGTGGTTTTTGGGTGTTTATAGGGTTGAGGAAACAATAAAAGAAAAGTTTGTTGCAAATGCATTTCAGGTTGAGATGCAACGTTGCCATTTTTACATTGCTTGTCATGTAGCAAGGGTTGCAAATGTAACAGCTGCTTACCAAACTAAACACGAGATTGTAAATACTAATATGTTTTAGGGTTTTCATTTTATATAATTAACTAGGTTTTTTCAACTTTTTTATTTTTTGGACTACCCAATTTTTAAACTTTGGTCCTATGATATGTTATGGAAACTTATTTTTTTCATTAAGTTCTTTAACAATTTTTCATCCACCCATTTTTGTACATCTTTTATCGATATAATATTTTCTTCTAATCACACTTGTTTGATGGGTATATGGTTAATCATATATGTCTTATTTATCATAATTTTTTTATTACTTAAGATGTAAAAATCAAACCTTAAATAAGCCCATATGAATAGATAACATTAATTTGTCTAGGGTTTACAAATATCAAAATGAACATTATGCAATACTTACATCTAATGTAATAAGACGTACATCACCTAAATACTTTTAAACAATACACACATTTTAAACACATAATACCTACATCATTTTCTATTGTAAATTCCATAAGGCCATTTTCAAATATGCAATACATGCATATAGGGTCCCATAATAATTGCTGGTTTTTTAGAATCATTACAATACCCGCATATAGGATCCCATAATAGTTGCCAATTTGTTACATTCATTGCAGCACTCGCATATAGGGTCCCATAATAGTCCTTGGTTTTTTATATTCATTGCAATATCCGCATATAAGGTCCCATAATAGTTGTTGGTTTTTTACATTCATTGTAATACCCCATATGGGTCCCATAATAGTCATTGGTTTTTACATTCATTGTAATGCCTGCATATAGGGTCACATAATAGTCACTAGTTTTTAACATTCATTGTAAAACTCGCATTTTGTCATAAACTTAATTCAGAATAATAATTAATTTATATATTTAAAAACATATTTTGGGTACCCAAACCACTTATTAGTTATTTTGAAATGACATTACATGCGAGTACTGCAATTAAGGTTAGGTCTTCACATAAGGTTTGCCTCAATCACCTATGGATTATTTTGCATGCAAGTATTGCATTTAGGCCTTGGTCTTCATTCAAAGACCCACCCACATTACATATTGGGTATTTCAAAGCAACTTTACATGTGGATATTGCATTTAAGGTTGCCCTTTTCACTACAAGTTTTATTTTAATCACCCATGGGTTATTTTGAAATGAATTTGAATATAGCTATCGCATTTAGGGTTAAGGTTTCATATAATTTTGCAATATCCACACACGTACTTACTTTTACCAATTACAAATTTAGCCTTAATTTTATTAATAATAAATAAAAATTGTAACAAAACACAAAAAAAGGTATGTCTTTTACCATTTGTTAATATTTCTAAGTTGATTTCTTTCATATTTTCTTAAAATATATATTGCATTATTTTGCATATAAAATTCCCCTTAAAACGCCTCGTAGATTTATTTTATTTACTGTAGACCTTAAAAAAAATGTTAATTAATTTAAGTTTTCCCAAACTCTAAATTTGAATCATAATTCGATAGTATATACTTATAACAATAATATGAAAAAATGTGTTTTCTTTTTAATAAAAATTTTTGGCTCAAATTTAATATGTTATAATATAATAAGGAATAGACATTAAACTATCATAAATGTTTATTAGGTTTACATGGCGGCCTAAACTAGTAAACTACCTATATAACTAGTATGTTTACTAAATAAGTTCAACCACCTTTAATACCTACATAGACCATCTAAGATATTAACCTAGAAGGCCTACACTAATGAATAAACTACATAATAAGCTTATATTACATAGGTAGTTTATTAGGTAGTTAATTAAGTTATTTCACAAGTAGTTTACTAACCTATTACTCATGTTTAGGCTAAGTTGTTTAATTTGGTCAATGTCAACACTTTAATCAATTTGACAACCTTGGTAATGAGCTTTTGTTGAAGTTAATAATTTGTCAAGGCCATAAATTCTTGGTTTTTTTTAATGAACATTATTGTGTTTTTTGGATAGTCGAATCATGTTTCAACTTCTAAAGGTTCAAAAACATTACATAACAACTTGGCCTTCACAAAGCTTCCCGAAACCTTGGCATGGCTTCTAAAAACTTATGAACATTTTCATACCTAGCTATTAATATTTTGGATTTTTTAAATTCACATTAAAAACAAAGTTCATTAAAAATAATTGCAATATACATAACCATAGGTGTATATATATATATAGTTTATATTATTTTAAATAAATATGTATTGAAATTAATATAATTCCATGACATCATTATTTATATAATGTGTTAAAATAACAATACATTTGGACCAATATTTAAACAAATATTATACATCATGAAAAATAAAGTTTACATAATGACTTGTGTTATATATGTATAAAATACAAAATAATTTTGACCCACTATCTGATTATTTTAACCAATGAATTATTTCCTATATATTTGAAAAATATAAAATAAAATTTCAATCAGACATAGGATTAATATATCGGAAAGATCATTTTATTATTATGTGAAACATGAAAAACAAAAATAGAAAATTATGTGCTTTATTTATTTTTTAAACATAGTTTAAAGTTTTATTAAATTAGAAATTTTATATTTTTGTTTTTTGAAATGAGTTTATAACTTTAAAAGGGAAAAAACATAAATATGAACATATTTGAAAAAAAATTAAGCTTGAACTTTTAATTTTTTGATCTCAACAAACTTTGTATTATATTTAAGGTTGGGTTTTCACATAAGGTTTGTTTATTATCTTTGTGTGATCTCTCCAACCTAATTTTTCCAATATCTTTAAAGAAGATATAGAATGAAATTATATTGTTTCACATATGTTTAAACCCTAAAAATTTCCCCCCAATTTAATTATAAAATATTTCTAATAATTAATGAATTATCAACAAATTTTGTCATATAATTAAATAATTAATATACGAGTATTTGGATAATTTAAATTATTAATTATCAAGAATGAAATAATCATTTATTTATTTAAAACAATTAACTAATCATTTGGTTTAACTTTATTTACTTGGATAATAAAAAGTTGGATCTAAAATCAAATTGATTAATTTGACATTTGATTTATTAACTTAATTATATATATATATAATAAGTTATTGAATTCACTATTTAAGATAATTATTCCACGTTACAAGTTCAATTTTTCCATGAAAAATTCCTACACCAAAATAAGTTTGATCACAATTGTCATTGTACTATTTGTTCCATAAATAATATAACATTTTTTCAAATTCAATGAGACAAAGTAAGAATCATGGAACTCTTAATCAACAACCCCAACCTCTATACACATTTTTCTCAGCATACTATTTTGAAATTAACCAATTATTTTGGAGTGACCCAAAATGTGGGTATTGCATTTAGGATAAAATTTTCATTTAAAGAGCCTTAAACCCCACATGCGCAATTTCAAAATGGCCTTGAATGCATTGCATATAAGGTTGGGTTATTTCAAAGTGATTTTGCATGTGGGTATTGTGTTTAGGGCTAAGTCTTCACTTAAAGGTATTCAAACCATCTAGATGGGTTCTTTTGAAGCGTGAGTATTGCATTTAGGTTGATTTTTCATTTAAACTTGCAATACCTATACTTATACTAACCTCTACCAACTGGAATTTTGGGGTTTCGTTACCATACCTACACCTGTACTTACCGTTATCAACTAGAATTTTGGGGCTTTGTTGCAATACTTACACCCATATTTGCCTCTACCAACTCGAATTTTGGGGCTTCATTGTAATACTTACACCCGTACTTATTTTTACCAATTACAATTTTGGGGCCTAATTGTAATACTTGCACTTATACTTACTTCTACCAATTGGGATTTTGGGGCCTAGTTACAATAGTTGCATTTAACACTAATATTATCATTATCTTTGTGTTTTTGCATTTCACATTTTTTATGATTATTACTTGGAAACAATAATAACCTTTGTGCCATATTAGACTTCATGTATGTGTTGAATACATGATGTTCAAAGATTTGGGCTATGGTTTCCTCCATACAAAATTGATTCTAAAACAAAATTCTTAATACCAATGGCATCAATCTCGATTAATAATTGAGACATTTATTCATGACATCATTTAATACGTACATTTGTGTGATTGAGCATTGTTTCATGCCAATCTTTGAACCGTTTGACGTTATTTCCCAATTCATCTTCTATGGGGTGTAACACTAATCATGGGTGTGAAACTGCATTTACCTTTGTGAAGTGTATGTTACAATTACATGCCAATACTTTCATGTGTGAGGTGGCATGTTCACAAAGTGTCACATCACCTTCTTTACATTCATTTATGATATCTTGCATTATAATGACCAATTGTGCAAGAGCCCTTTCCATTGGGGTTGATGAATTTATTTTGTCATTAGACCCTATAATGGCACCCATAAGGAGATCATTTTGCTCCATGTACATGAGCCCATCAAATTCCATGATCCCATCATCACCTTCAAGATGTTCATCTTCGTCATCATCATTGGATTCCATATCATTTGGAATATGTCGTGGGTTCGTAAACATGTGACCCAACCCTTCACAATGTGATCCATACCATGTTCCACAATAATGAATGATATCCTCTTGAGAAATGTTTGTGCATGTGAGAATGACCACAATTTGGTGTTTACACATTTTCCCTTGCAATGCCCATTCACATGTGCAACAAAATATTTTTATGAATGGGAATTTCACCGCATAAATAACATTGGGAAGGCATTGGCTTTGTACGCCCCAAGCTCCATCACTCTCAAAGGTTGGTTGGCACACATGGGTGAGTGGAATAAGGACTACCTTTTCCACACTTCATGTAATAATGGCCTCCATAACCTTGTTTTTTATGAAACCATTTTTTTTCATTTCCAATGTGTGCATGTAATGGTGTGCAATGGTTGTTGTTAATCGCCACACCAATTAGTCAATCCTACACCCTCTAAGGCCTTTTGTGTCAATAGCAAGCCAATGTTTCAATTCACCATGATATGATTCAATGTTCACTTAGGTGTCTTGGTTGGAATGGGGCACTCTTCAAACACCCATCATCCATAATTCTGCAAACATAAACACAATGCACAAGGATGAATAACATTATTACAAAAGAATTTTGAATACTAAACCATGATAAATTTTATCATTTACCAAATTGATGGTAATAAGTCTAAAAATAATTTGTCCACGCATCACTAGGCCTATGTTTATGAAGGTTTTCTTTCACAACAACCCTCCCACGCTCTTTGAAGTCATCAATTGTTTCTGCATGATTGATGGACATGTACATCACATCATGAAAGTATTGGAAGATTCCACCCCGCACTTTCACATCTTTGATTTTTTCAATACCACGTAAGCATCATGCTTTGAAAACATGCCAACAACAAAGGTAGATGGGAACCTTGTCCATACCCCATACGACCTTAAAAATGACACATATGCAATAAAATCTCCATGAATGAATGGGGTTAGTACAACATAAAATGCATTTGAAGTAATCAATAATTTTATGAAAGATATCAAAAAACATCTAAGGAAATAAATACAAAGTGGGTACTAGGCATAGAACTAACCATAATGCCTTCAATTCTTGAGGTGCATCATTAACGAAAAAACATGATGGTTTCCAATTTGGCATGTGTGATAACATCTTATCTTTTAATGGTTTCAACCATTCGATCAAATCCTGAACTATTTGCTTACTTGTAATGATCCATGCTAAAGGGACACCCATGCGATGATCATCAAACCCCATCAAGGTGAATAGATGGAATTTCATGTCACTTGTGCCAAATATGACATCCATAAAAATGGCACCATTGTGACCGTATGATAACATGGACTCACATTGAATTGGTGTTTGAATATTTATGGTGAATGGGACTTAAATCCCATTGATTTCACCAATATCTTGGAAAAAGAACACATCTTCCGGATGTTGGAAAGCCCAAGACCGAATTGAAATTGTAAGGTTTGTGTGCAAACGTTAACTCCCTTTCTTATGTTTTCGATCTAAATATGCAATGTGTTGAAGTTGAATGAAATCATCTCGTGTCATGATTTGACTTGCATTCACACGTTCCCACCGAATTGTTTTATGCTTGTCATATATTTGTTTGGTCGTGTAACCTAAACTTAGTTACGCCCATATGTGGTCCTCCAATGTTTGTGACATATGCGGAGCATAACGAAACGTATGAAAAATGGATTCCAGGTCATGTTCACCATATGCGAATGACCCATCAATTCATGTATGGGCCTTACTAACTTAACCATTGTACTAACTACCTACCCTACTAACCTAACTACCCTATATACACAACCACCTTATTGTCATAAGTATTTTACAAACTTAATCACCTTGATAAGGTAACTTGTTTCTTATATACTATCTATCTAACTACCTATCTATTTATGTTTTTTGCATAGCCAAATACTTAATTAACTACTTACTCATTTTCCCCACCCCCCCCCCCTTAATCCTACCTATTAATTTATTAAGGTTCACCTTAGTTCATGGATGATGAACATAAGTCCCCATATGTAAGTATTACAAACAATTTATAGTGGAAACAACGCCATAATTACAACCATTTTGGTTTAGTTAATGCATATTATACTAAATTTTGTTCACCTGATTTATTATTGAATGGACATTACAATACATCTTTTCAAGTAATTATTATAAGTATGTACTATTGGATTATGGTTTAAATTTAGGGTTGGGACACATAAATTAATTAATAAGTTTTTCACAAATGTATAATAATTAACCTAAAATAGGCTAAATTTGGGGGGAATTTTTTAGGGTTTACACATATGTGAAGTAATACAATTGCATTCTATATCTTATTTAAAGAGAATGGAAAAAAATTAGGTTGGAGAGATCACAAAAAGGTAAAAGACATATCTTCTCTTTTGGTTTTGTATGAAATTTATTTGATTTTTTAAAAAGATTAAAGTATTTTCTTTCAGTCAATAAATATTTATAGTTAAAAACCTTTAAATTTTAGTTTTTAAATTTTTTTCCTATGTTCTTTTAAATTTGTTTATTTTGCATTATATAATGTGTATAGTTTGTATAGTTTATTGGGTTTAAGGCATATATCACCAAGACTTTTTTTTGTTAGGGTTTGTATAATTAGGGTTATAATAAGGCTTATGGCAAAATATCATTTGGATTTTTAGGGTTATGTTTTATGATTTAGTGTATAGGAATTTGGTTCATATATTTTAAAACTTAAAATTTATACTCTAAATTTTGTTCATTGTTTATATCACTTTGATCTTATCACTTGTTTAGATTTATACCATAATTATGAATTTCCTTTGTTTCCATATGTTCCATAGTTTTTAGAGTTTAATATTTTCTAACCCACTTTTGTATGAGTTATGATCTTTTAGGGTTGCATTTTCAATTGGGACTACAAACTTTGGTGGAACATTGTCATCTTTTATTCTTAAAGGTATGCATTTGTCTCTCGTTATTTCTTTTGTTTTTTGTTTATATTTTCATAATTCAACCTCTTTTCATTTCCTAGTTATTGGATATAGAAAGGGCGTCAAATTTCATTAAATCTACAACCATAAATAAAGGTTTTATACCTTTACACATATATTTCATATTCAATATCTTTTTGTAGTTTGATTTTTTCATACCCATATGTGAATAATGCATTGACTCCCCACAACCAGCGTGGGTTTTATGGCCCAAGGCGGGTATTACATTTTGCACCTTTCAAACAATGTGCATTAATTATCATTATGTGGGTATTGTTACATGGGGTTTTCAGACATTGTGGGTTTAAGGCATAATCCAAGTATTGCATCTGTGAACATTTTCAATGATGGAAGGTTTAATAGCTCAATGTGGGTATTGCCAAAGTTTGTTTTAATATATGGGTTCATAATGCAAGTATTGTACATTATGTACATTGGAACAATAAGTATTTTATATCATGATATGGGTATTGTAATGGGAATTCCAATTCGCAACATTGATTTTAAAGGAGCCATGTATGTATTACATTTTGGGTTTTTGTTCAATGATGAATGTTTATAGAATTATAAATTATATTGGTGCAAGAATTTGTCCTACTTCCTTTAATCATGGGAAGGGTTCCAAAGTCCCATTCCATTCATGTCCAAAACCCCACCAAGTCCCCTTTCTCAAGCAAGGATTTGGTGTGGAGGTCCGGGATATGCCATGGAGGGCAAAATAAAGTGACCATTCAATTTTCTTATGTTCCATATGCTCGCATCTCGGAATTCTTAAAAGGTGAAGGAGGGGATATGAACATCCCTATGAAATGGAATGTTTACAAAATCTTTCCAAGCCAAACGAATGTCAAGCAACCAACTATCAAAAACCACCTCGGGCATATGTGGTAAACATTTATGGCATTAACCTTTTTTATTTTTTTAATTCATATACCAAAGATGTAATCATTTACATTTTGAAAGTTTTTTGGTCTAGGTATTAGTGCGAATATGGACCAAAGGACTATCGGGAAAACTCAACCCACACTCGATTTATTAAACGAGGATGCTTAACATCATTCTCAATCAAACATCTATACACACGACCTAATGTGACTAAGAATAGTTAGGTTAGTAGGGTAGGTGGTTAGTACAATAGCTAGGTCAATAGGATAACTAGTTATTAGGGTAGCTATGTTAGTAGGGGATAATAAATAAGGTACCAAGGTTGGTGTAGTATTTATGAAGGTAGGAAAGTGAACAAGGTAACTATGTGTGAGGTCAAGTCCAGGGGGAAAACGACCAAGAACCCAAAAAAAAGAAAAGTACAATGGTCAATAGCAAAAAAAATGGACTATGATGAACCCCATTTGGCGCTGAATGAAAAAATGGAAGCCATCTAGTGGACAAAATGGCCAACTAGTGAATTGGTGGTTATTGGTTCACTTTGGCCCAGCAACTTGGTTCTTTGCCAGTTGAATCAACCATGTAACATTTACTTGATTGACAAGTTGTTGGTGCCAGTGTAAAGGTGGTTCTCATTTTTTTTTCCTGAGAACCTTAATTGAAACCAGGTTAGTTCTCAAGATGAGAACTTATAGGTATCACTATTGGTTCTCACTGGGCTAAGAAATGGCTTGATGAAAACCTGGAAGGATATGACTAAATTTTTGAATTGAAAACTTGATTGGGTATGAAAAAATCCATGGTGATTTTTTTGGTGATTTAGGTTTAAGCTTTAGGTAGGTGTCAGGTTTAGGCTCAACGACAACTTGAAGAAGAAGCTTCATGCTTTTCTTTTTATGCTCTTAATATTAAAAGGGTCAACCTTTTTGCTTAGCCTCATTATGGTGTCTTTTATTTTCACTCCCTTGCTTCGCTACTTTCTTGTTTTACTATTCATTTGCTTTAATGTTCCATTCATTACTCCTTTGCTTCATTACTTTTTTGTTTCAATGTTCGCTTGCTTCAATGTTCTTTTCATTATTTCTTTGCCTTGTTACTTCTTTATTTTTAATTTTTTAAATTTGATGTTCCTTTCACTGTTTTTGTTTTGTTGTTCTTTTTTTTTGTTATTCCTTTAATTCGCCATTTGCATCCATTGGAAAAAACGTTTAATCTCCTTAAATTTTGTTTGAAATCTTTTAAAAATCAATAGATCTCTATTAACCAATTCTTTGATTGATTCACTTATGTAAGTAATCATCTCAAAAATATCAAAGTTGTAGTTTCTATTAAATGTAAAAATCTTTTTAAACTAACTATTCCTATAGGTTTCATAATAATTAGATAGTTACTGATGACGATAAACATATTTCTAATTTTTTAGATTATTTAAAAAATGAAACCAGTAAGTTAGCTAGACCATGGGAATGAGTGATTAGTAAGCATTCTAATAATATAAAGAACTTTTCAATTCAATGAGTTTTGACCCTTGTAATCGCCCTTTGAAAATTTGGGAGTCTATTGGGATTCTATTGGGATTCGAACTCCCAAAGTGGAGCTCATTTGGGAGTGTGGAGGTTCATTCCTTCGCACTTTCTTGCACTCCTGGGAACATGGAATGTGACTCCCGGGCTCAGTCTTGGCCCACACCTTTGCAAGCCCTTGCCTTGGTCGCGAGCCCAAGGTTAAGGTTACAACATTTTAAATGGGCATAAAACAAACCCTTTCCTTAGGCTATTGATGACATTTTCTTGCCCTATTGAAATTTATTATGATGATTTTGGTGGTTTGAAACTTTATGCACATTCTTCCTATTGGTCATTGTTGTTGTTGTAGGTCCCTCTTCTAATGACATCTTTTGGTTTTCATTTGATGTCGAGTATTGTTTATTTGTTTTAAAAAGGGCAAAAATCAACCATGTGGATGAATTTTTGCATCAAAAGTATTGATTTGGGACTCTTAAATACACAATCTTGTGTTTGATTTTGAACGGTCTATCTTGTTAAGGAGGTTAGTAATGTTGTTTATTAACATCTTGATTTGGGGTTGGTAGTCTCAGCTCTAAAGGAGTCATCATTTTCTACCAACAACATTTTCCCCAATTGACTCCCCAAAAGGTTGAGGCAATTTAAGTTGTGTAGGTATTGATGGACTCCCAAAGCTTGGACCCAAATGGAAAATTTGAGAAGGGCTAATGAGTCTTCTACATCACTTAAAAAACTAGGGTGCCAACTAGTGAAGAAGACCTATTTGTTTTGAATCTTAAACACATTGTGTAAAATATGTTTATGACCTTCCTTGCTTGAGAATGTAACCTCACAAAATCCATTACCAATCATGCTGATGGAGCTAGAGACTCGTGGAGTGACTGCTTGACCCATTCCCCTACAACTTTGAGTCCTAAATTTTTGCTTGGAATTTGACTAATGATAGTCACCTCTGTTGTTGCACCCCGGTACTTGGCCAGGAGTTGTAACTTTGACTTAGAAAATTTGTAGATGAGCGTCCCATCCAGACACTGCAACTTTGCTGCACCATCCTTTGGGTTCTTGCCCCTGGCAACACTATGCGCTCTTGCCTGATTAGGCTTGCAAGTTGCTTGAGAAGTTGCCTCTGCTGGATAAAGGTGAACTAGCGCTTGGTTGGTGCTCCTCTCGAGAACTGCTACATTCCCCTTTACTTGATCTGTCGGCATGTCCGTCTCTTTGAAAGGATTCTGTTCTCCCTTAAGAATCTACCATCGCCAAATCCTGCGGTTGAAGCTCCTTTACTGACATCTTAATAAATTCAAATAACTTGCACAACATTGGTGATTATGATCTCAATGTGTGCTTTGGCTAAGTTCCCACCCTTTTTTATTGATGAAATTTTGCCAAATAAGCGAAATTACAAATCAAAAATTAGAAAATGAGTGATTTTGAAGGGTTTCAATTGTCAGAAGTGAGAAAAAAATCATTAAACTTCTATGCCTGGTTTTCAATGTGTAGCCATAAATATAGAAGGTTGATTAAAAATTTATACTTCATATTTGGTTTATAGCCAGATTCTGCTAAATCTTCTGGGAATGATTGCCATGTAATTTTTTTACACCTGCCTATGAATGACTGCCACCTAGGTTACATTAAAAAATCCCCAAAAAGTCACTGTAAAGGTTTACATTCTTGTTTAAACCTTGGCTCTCCGCTTTTCCTTTTGTCCTTCTGTTTCTCTTGTCTTCTTGTTTTCTTGCAAAATAGTTGGACAGGTTTACTTCTTTTGTCCATGTGTTGGATCCACCTCCAGATAAGAGACCCACGACGTGGAGGGCGAGCCTTGGAAGTCAAGCATGCTTTTCTTTACATAGTTGTTGACCCATGATAAAGGGCTTTATAAAAAATTCACAACCTTAGCCATTCATTCCTTTTTGTTGCAGTTTCTTTTTTGGGGGGTGCAAGGGCGCTCATGTTTGCAGCCAATGGGGTAAGACAAGTGGCAAGCTGATTGGTTTCCCTGTGGGAAGAGGTGGCCAAAGAATAAAGCCTCCACCTGTCACCACCACTGGGCATCAGTTAATGAATAAAAAAGCTTGGTCATGCATTATTATCGAGTAACCAATGCCCTAAAGACAGAACAAGGAAACCACTATTAAAATTGGGATGTTTGCTGACGCGGCTGCTGACCTTGCAACTGCATTACAATCCCACTTCATTTGGTTTTGGATTAGACCGGTGTTGTTAGGCGGTTCTCACCTTTTTCTCTGAGAGCTGTTCGTTCCAGTTCTTAGAATGAGTTTTAAGAATAGCCCACCCTGACTTTATTTTTTGTTTTAGTTTTAAAGAATCGGTCAGTTTTCCAAAATTCGATAAAAGTTTTAGCTAAAATTGGTTTTTAACCAGTTTTCATTTCAAAAGAGTTTGATCCCATGACCTTCTAGGGAGCACCATGATCACTATTTCGGGTACATTCTCATGCGTGGGATGAAAATTATGGCTGTGCCAACAGGTTTAAAGCTAAGGGCATTGACAAATTCAATTTTTTTCCAGAATTGTTATATGAACTTTGCACAACTAATGGTGTAGGCTAACGATAAATCGACTCTTTGACCTTAAAGAGGCTTTGGGTTCACTCTGCAAGGCCTAAGGCTATTTTATCACCTTACAAAGATTTGTACCATTAGTAGGGTGAGAACCAGCTCCGCAAGAACTGAACCTGATGGTCCATCTCACAATTGTCGTGGGTATCAGAGGTGAGACCATATGATACTTGGGGCGGGTCTCCAGGAGTCAATTCTCACATAAACTGGAACCATTGGTCCTCATTGAGAGAACCAAGCTGAAACCAATTATGTTTATGAGAACCGCCCAACCAGGCCCTACAATTCATGCCTCACAAAGTGCACAACCCTATCTATAAATAGCTCAGGTATTACACATAGATGCTGATTCACTCAAAATAACTAAGAGAGAAAAAAATTCAGACCACCAAATCTAGTAATCCCATTGGCCTCAAAAAGAAATTTTAAAGCTACAAAAAGCCCTACTATGCTGAGTATTGAAAATAATGATCCTTTTCTACCATTTCCATTGATCCTCTAAAACTCTCACAAACTTACCAAACTCTATTACACATTGAATTATTAGTTCACTCAAGATAACCAAGGAAAAAAAAGAAAATCACCAAATCCACCAATTTCATTGCCCATAACATTTTTTCTTAATGCTTACACACAAGCCTATTCAACACCCTCTATATTATAAGTAGTACCTTAATACTACAATAAACCCCTTTTATAATCATGCCCATTTTAGTTACATCCTTGTTTGTGTTATCCATTTTAGCAAGAAACACCATTTTTTAGAGTCACTATCACACTCGTTACTAGCACAAAATATTTGCAAAGCTTTTTTTTTGTAAATGTGACTATAATGGGGCAAATTTAGGGCAAATAATAGTGTGTGATTATAGAGGGGGTTTACTGTATAACCTTGTAGAAATATTTAAAATTGCATGTGTTGAATTGATAATTGTGGGATGAGGGATCAAGGAGGATAATGGTGCAACCCAACGCCTACTAATGCACCATCCATTGGAAACTTGTTATAATTGATGCCTCATTTGTGGGTGAACTCATCCACAATGGAGTTCTCAAGGTAACCAATTTTCTAAAGTGAAGTTCCTTAAGAAGATTTAAAGCTATAAACGAGGAATGAAGTACAAGTCTTTAATCATCATTCTATGTTTTCGGCTACAAAATGAAAATCAAAGATTAAATTTGACTATTTTTTTTTCCTCCCTTTTGGTGATTGAAAACCTTGAAAGTCATTTCATTTTCAAAAAAATTAAGTTTTAATTTTCTTTTCAACAAAATTTTGTCAATAAAAAAAAGGCTGATATAAACCTTCTTATAATTTATTTTTTCCTTTCCCCTACTAGGTAATAACTTATGTAAGTGGATAAACAGTAAGTACTATAAGTAAATTGGTAAAGAATGTAAGTGGTTATTACCATACTGACATTAATTAATTCCTAAAGGGATCAACTGGAAGAAAGAAAAAGAAAGAAAAAGTAAGGAGTAAGGATCTCCTCATTCTAGAGTTTAAAAACTTTGACCATCAAAATAAAAAAATCATGATTGAAGGAAAAAGGTCGTCAAGGTATAAGTTCACTTTATATTAAGCTTGAAGGCCTAAAGGATCAAGGAAATGGAGGTGAATGAAAACTTGATATGGAATCCCAAATGGCAACTTGTGGATAATGTTTAATGGTTTAATCAACTTCATGCTAGGTCCATCTTACCATGACCCCAAAATTGGTCACAATTTTATTTTTATTTTATTTGAAGTGGGCACAAAAGTTGGTTAGGCCATGAGCCCAAAATGTTAAATATGGTCATAATATCTTTTCCTTTAATTTTTTTTTTGAGGCATGTGAAAATATGATTGTAGAAAACCATGAATGATAGAAAAAAATTTAAATTGATAATTTTATATAAAAATAGGGAAAAAGAAATAGGGGGATTTTGGCAACCTCCTTCCAAATTTTTTCACCCTAAACCTTACACAGCCTAAATATAAGTCATATTTTCCATTTTGTCACCATTTGAGAATCTTCATCAAGCTTATTTGTCTTTGTGTTTGTTTGAATGTTTTTGTTTTGTTGAATTGTTTTTTACAATTATCTTTTGTGCACTGGAAGGCTATTCACAAGATATAGAAGGTTGCAAATCACAACTATAGAACTAGAATTATATGTGGATTTCAATTTCAGTTTCTCAACACCAATTCCAAAATACATATTTTTGGGGGCATTCAAAATTCAATGTTTTCTAATTTATTCAATGTGGTTCATAATCTTTTTATAATGATGAAGAAATAAAAAAGATTAATGAACAGGCAAAACAAAGTTGAAAGAAGCTACCACAAATGCATTAGGAGGTAACACTCACTACTAAAGAACAAGGGCAACCACCAATGTAGGAAATCAGAAGTGCCATAAAAAAGAAGGCGAAAAAGGAATTGTTGATTTGGAGCTCAAATTTGATTCCGAAAGAAGAAACCCAATACCATGGCAAGACCATAAAGTTGACATTTGCAATGCAATTTGAAGCGGGGGTAGAAGAAGAATTTGCAAAATCAGCCATTTAAAAAAAAAGGTTTTAAAACAAAAAAAATTGGATTTGGATTTGGCCAATTTGGCCTTTTACCTTAAACCCTCCCCTTGCATTTCACATCTTTTTGCTCCTCACTAGGTTCAAACCCAACACTGCATTTGGGGGGGGGGGGGAATGGGGTTAGAATAAAGAGCCTTTTTTTTTCAATTTAAAAAGGGTGGATTTTTTTTTTAAAAATAAAAAATTTGTTTTATTA